>Ga0256868_10000048_pt1 | contig 68690 bp, 73 predicted proteins | sample RVTome_13_FD_187341 | JGI IMG/M metagenome (GOLD analysis project Ga0256868, IMG submission 187341) | Soil microbial communities from uranium-contaminated site in the Upper Colorado River Basin, Wyoming, United States - RVT92D227 HiSeq ...
TTGTCGTAGAGCAAAGCACGGTGCTGTAGCGCTTCCTCGATAGCAGACAGGGCTATTGAGCGCAAGCCATCGTCGTCGGGCAACGTGGCAGATGCCGCCATCTCTAGAGCGTTCAATGCCACCCGAGCGTCCCCGTTGGATATGGTCGCCAGGTGGCGCAGAGCCTCCTCACTTATGGTAATTTGGAACTTCCCCAGCCCTCTTTCTTTGTCCTTAATGGCTCGCCCCACAATGAGCCCGACATCCTCGTCGTTCAGCAGATTCAATCGAAAGACCCGGCACCGGGAAAGAAGAGGAGAGATGACTTCGAAGGAGGGATTTTCCGTGGTGGCTCCAATGAAAGTCACTGTGCCATTTTCTACGAAAGGCAATACGGCATCCTGTTGTGCTTTATTGAAACGGTGAATCTCATCAACAAAAAGAATAGTTCTCTGCCCTGATGATTTCAGCCTCTTCTTGGCTTCTCCAATAACACGCCGCAAATCAACCACCCCGGCACTCACGGCGCTAAGAGGGCTGAAGTGCGCTCTGGTGACATTGGCAATAATGTGAGCCAGAGTTGTTTTTCCGCTGCCTGGCGGTCCCCAAAACACCATAGAAGGTAGCTGGTCAGCCTCGATGCATTTGCGGAGAACACGTCCCTCGGCAACTAAATGCTCCTGTCCCACGAACTCGGCAAAAGTCTGTGGCCGCATTCTTGCCGCCAGGGGCATGCTCTGAGATGAGTCTTTTTCCTCTGGTATGTCGAAAAGAGGCATCCTATCCATTAGTAGTAATCACAAACCGTCACTTGAATCTTCTCACCTGAAAGCGATAGAGATTAACCGGCTCGCTGGATGATATCCCCGCTTTGAGACGGCAAATAGCGATCTGTTCCTCAATGCTATCTACGCCTTCCAGGTCAGGCAGCAAAAGCCCCTTTTTCCAACCACTCTCCACTATAACGCCATATTGCTTAGCGTCAAGCTGGCTGATATCTGTGACAGGCTCAGGCTTAGTAAGGATGTCCACGTTATATTCCAGGTCATCAAGCTCAGAGGCAGTCACCGCCGGAAAGCGCGGGTCGGCAGTAGATGAGCTGATGGCGTTGGCAATGATTTCTTCAGCCACATTGTCCCTAGTCGGCTCAAAGGTGCCAATACATCCTCTGAGTTGTCCATGCCTATGAAGGGAAACAAAAACCCCCGCTCGTTCTTTCATTTCCGGCGTCAACTCCTCAGGCTTTGGTTTTTTGCCTTTTCGGATATAGCTTTCTACAGCTTCCTTGGCCAGCTTTACCACAGGATGAACTTCCCCTTCTGCCATATGACACCTCCCTTCTCTTATCTTTTTCTCTCCCTAGATGGAAGAGGATCAAGGTGAGGGCAAAACCACTCCAGTTGCCCCGATTACATCGAGGCTGCTCACAAAAATAGCAACCACTACTTAACACACTATCCCCTTTAAGATAGGGACTTTCTCTTTAAACATCCCCCTCAAGGTAAGGGGGATAAAGGGGGTTATGAGCGTTTCCCGGCCTCGTTCACCTGTTTACTCATAACTCCCCTTCCCCCTCTTATCTTAAGAGGGGAACACTCAATCGGGAATCCAAAATCACGCCCGGAAATTAAGCTCGGCTCCGCAGAATTTACACTTCGAGCCATCCAAACCCACTACCTGAGTATCGTACCCGATGCGATGAACAACCATCTTGCCGCACGAATAACACACGGTATTCTCATACTCATGCCCTGGCACATTACCCAGATAAACAAACTTCAGCCCGGCCTTCTTCCCAATCTTGTGAGCCTTCTCCAACGTGGACAATGGGGTAGCTGACAGACTAGTGAATTCGTGCAGCGGCTGGAAACGAGTTACGTGCCAGGGAGTAAGCTCGCCCAGGTCATCCCGAATCCAGGTAGCAATGTTCTTGAGTTGCTCTTCATCGTCGTTCATCGTGGGAATGATATTGGTTACCACTTCGACATGCATATGCCATTTTTCTTTGGCCCGTCTGGCGACGTCCAGAATGCCCCGCCAGTGAGGAATTTTGGCCAGCTGGCGATAGAACCCGTCGGTGAAGCCCTTAACATCCACCCTCCAGGCATCAAGCCAGGGCCCTATGGCATCCAGAGCCTCAGGCGTAGCATACCCATTGGTCACATAGACAGTGTATAGATCATTCTTCTTAGCCAGCCTGGCTGAGTCCAGGGTATATTCAACCCAAATCGCCGGCTCGTTGTAGGTCCAGGCAATGCCCTGGCAATTATGTCTTTTGGTTAGCTCTATCTCTCTTTCCGGGAGCAATTGCTGGGAACCTCGCGGGATATCCGCACAGGAAATCTCCCAATTCTGGCATCCCTTGCAGTGAAAATTGCATCCCCAACCGCCCAAGGAAAATGCATAGGTGCCTGGAAAGAAATGAAATAGAGGCTTCTTTTCAATATGGTCAGGGGTCATCGAGGACACTTCGGCATAATTCAGGGCAAAGATTTTGCCATCTCGATTGATGCGCATACGACAGACGCCAAGCTTACCGGGGTTGATAAGGCATCTCCACTGGCAAACGTGACACCTGGCCCTGCCACCAGGGAGTGTCTCATAGAGCATCGCCTCCCTTTCCATCCCTTATCATTATACCACCACGAACTGCCCCAATATAGCTATGAAGCTGCCTGTCACCGGTGTGATAGAGAAAAAGCCCTAACCCTGAACAAATCCAAATCTCAAAACCCAAATGACAACTGAAATCCAAATGACTAAATGTCAAAATCAGTTCGTTTTATCATTTGAATTTTGGGCTTGGTTTGGCATTTGAGCTTTGTGATTTGTCATTGTTTGGACTTGGGATCTGGAATCTAGCCTCTGTCAATAGACGCCTTGCTCAGGTCGGGAATACCCAGGGGGTTGAGCCCATAGTCTTTGACATAAGACTTGACCACAATATAGTTGGTGCCGTGGAACAGGGGAATGCACGGGGCGTCATCAACTATGACTTGCTCAGCCTGCTGGTACATAGCTAGACGGTCTGCCTCGTCCTGTTCTATCGCTGCCTGGTCGAGCAAAGCATCCAGCGTGAGGTTGCTGTATTCGAAGATATTATTCTCGCTTCCGGTGTAAAAGAGAATATCCAGAAAATTATGCGGGTCGGGGTAGTCAGCAATCCACCCCAGCATGAACATCTCATCCTTCTCTTGTTTCAAGTTATAAAGAAATTGCTCTGTTTCCAACTGCCTCACCGAGACTTCCACGCCGAGGTTCTGCTGCCATTCCTGAATGATAGCACCCAGATAGCTGGGGATACTATTGCCATAGCCGTCAACAGTCAGGGTGATAGGAGGCAGGTTCGAGACATCCCCGTATTTCGAGGCGGCGATGAGCTCTTTCGCCCTTTCCACATCGTAGTCCAATCCCTCAAGAGCATCATTATAGCCAGGCATTCCCGGCGGCAGAATACCATCGGCTACGTTTACCATGTCCCTCAATATCACCTTGGCTATACGCCCTTTGTCCACGGCCAGACAAAAGGCACGGCGGACATTAACATCATCGAAGGGAGGTTTAGCAGTGTTGAAGCCAATATAATAGAGGCTGAGCTCAGGCGTCACTGCTAACTCGTCATGAAGCGGGTTAGTCTCATCATTGACCTGGTCAACGTAACTAATGTAAACGGCAGCGACATCAATCTGCCCTATTTCGTATAGGGCCATGGGCGGATAAGCGGAAAGGCGATAAACCACCTGCTCCAATTGGGGAGGTTCGCCGTAATAGACCTCGCTGCGCCCCAAAATCAGCTGCTGCCCCGCTCTCCATTCCTTCAACTTGAATGGTCCAGTCCCGTTTGGCTCCCTCCACCAGTTTTGCCCGGATTCGACATCCGCTCTATCCACCACGAAGGCGGTGGGATAAGCCAGCTTGTTCAGGAAGTAAGCCTTGGGAGCATCAACGGTGACTCTAAGGGTGTACTCACCAATGACTTCCACCCCGGAGACTTTCCCCGTTTCTCCCGCCAACATATCCTTAGCGCCAACGATATCACCCAGATACGTAGCGGCTGTGCCAGAGCCAGTAGCAGGGTCACAAGCCCGTTCCCAGGAGTATTTGAAATCGGCAGCTTTGACCTCCTTGCCGTCATGAAATTTCACTCCCTGGCGCAAGTAGAAGGTATATGTCTTACCGTCAAGGCTTTTCTCCCAGCTCTCAGCAATATCGGGCACTATGTTTAGCTCCTGGTCAAGACGGACCAATCCAGAGAAGATTTGCATGACGTAGCTATGAGAAGACATGTCGGCAGAAATCGCAGGGTCAAGCGTTAGAGGGCCAGTGTCCCATAAATATAGGACGCTTTCACCGCCGGGAAACAACTGGCAAGCGGCAGAAGGCACAATCAATAAAGCCAACAGAAGAAGAGTTGACAATCTGAGCTGCCAAATTCTTTTCACTGGTCACCCTCGCCGAAAAGAGCCTGTAGCGCTGCTAACAATTGAGAAGGCTTCCGGCAACTTCCTGCCAGTTTCTCGAAAGGGCACAAGTCTGTGCCATCGTAGTTAGAGATGTAAGGAACTATGTTCTTGCTACTAACCGCAACTTTCTTCTTCTTGAGCATATCAAGCGCTCTCTGGCTCGCTATGCCGGCATACACCGAGGCTATTCGAGCATGAAGGCAAAGCATAGCCACAGCCGAGCCGACGATGCGGTCAGCAACTGCAGCATTATGTAAACTCTTCCCAATACTCTGCACAGCCTGGAAAAAAGGAGCCACTCCGCGCTCTTTGGAGCTGAATAGAACCTGTCCCCTTTTCACTATAACGAGATTCCATTTCTCTTCCTCCAGAAGAGAGCGAGCCAGGTCAATATCTTCCATGCTATCACCTATCGCGATCTAGACAGCAACTTGGTCTTAAGAGAAATATCGAAAAGTAAAGATGAAAAATCAAAATGACAATCCAAAATGCAAAGATCCCCAGGGTTGCTTATGCCCATTTTTTTGATTTTTTGCTCTGTCATTTTCCATCTTCATTTTTGCTCTTTTAGCTGATATGCCATCTTCCCCAAGCCAAGCTCTTGGGCGGTTCTTATTTGAATCAGGCTATCCGTGCCATTTATCCGGCCCAGTATATCGGGAGAGCTGATGCTGGCGAACTTCCCCAGGGGCTTGCTTTGGGCAATCAAGTCCAACGACGCTTTGTCAATGGCTACCACATCTGCGGAGGCGAGGATGCCGATATCGGGAACTACTGGCGAACCTGACGGCGCCACACAGTCACACAATCGCGTTACATCCTGGACGAAATTGATGAAAGCCACTTTAGAGTGAAATTGGCCCAGTACCCCCGCAGCAGCATGAGCCAGTGAAACTTGAAACCTCTCCTTAGCTCCGGGCGGTAAAGAGTAAACGCCTTCTGAGCAGAGATAAAGGCAATGACTGCAATCCATGCATTTCTCATCATCACGCACCATTTTTTCCTCAACTAGCGACAAAGCTTTGAACGGGCATGCTTCAACGCACTGTCCACAGCCGTTGCATTTGGAGATGTCAATGATAGCGCGATTTGCCCTATGTTGAGCAGCTTTCGACTCCTTGGTGACGCAGCCCATAGCCACATTCTTGATAGAGCCGCCAAAGCCAGCTTGCTCATGCCCCTTCACATGAGAAAGAACTATCAGAGAGTCGGCATCGAAAATCTTCTTGCCTATCTTTACCTTATGCAAAGGGCAATCAGAAACTTGCTTTGGAACATCCACCCACTCTCCATCATACCCCTGCTCCCCGTCAGCGATAACCACAGGTGCTCCTAACGATTCCTCGGTAAAGCCATTGCGGGCTGCCGTAGCCAGATATTTGCTGGCAGTGAATCTCCCCGCCGGATAAAGAGTAGTGGTATCGGTGACAAACGGTCTGCCTCCAGCCTCTTTAATCAAATCACATACACGGCGTACTATCGGCGGGCGCAGGTAAGTGCTACCGCCATATTCTCCCATGTGCACCTTCACCGCAACCGAGTCACCCACAGAGACAACGTCGGCTACCTCGGAAAAGAGAATCCTCAACCCTCTGAGGAAAGCCCTACCCCTATCATAGGGGAAAAAGAAAACCTCGCTTCTTTCGTCAGTCTTCACGATGCTCACTTGCCCAACAGTATATCTCAGAAATTAATATGCAGTAAATTGATTTAGAACAAATTCCTGGCCTTCAGGCTTACGTAACTCTTATCGCAGACAATGATGTGGTCAAGGACATCAATGCCCATAATCTCGCCGGCCTTAGCCAGACGCTTGGTGAGCTCGACGTCCTCCTTGGATGGTTCAGGATCACCCGAAGGATGATTATGAGCAAAAATCACTGAGGCAGCGCAGGAAGATACTGCCTCTTTGAACACCTCACGGGGATGAACAATGCTTGTATCCAGGCTGCCTATGGAAACTAGTTTGCGATCTATCAACCTGTTTCTGGTATTCAGGCAGAGTACCAGAAAGTGCTCCTTCTTCTTGCCTTTCAGCTGACTCCTCACCTCCCTAACCACATCCTCTGGAGACTTAAGTATCGGCTTGAGACCTTCACCGGCGTCAGCTTCCAGCCTCTTGCTCAACTCAAGGGCAGCTTTAATCTGCGCCGCCTTGGCTGGCCCGATACCGTTAATCTGAGTCAACTCTTCCACTGAGGCATTGGCGACACCTTTGAGATTGCCGAACCGGCTTAACAGCTTCTGGCTAGTCACCATGACGGACTCACCTCTAATCCCTCGACCCAGTATTACAGCCAAAACCTCCTGAGCAGAAAGAGCCTCACTACCCAGCTTAAGCAGCCTCTCCCTCGGGCGCTCACTCAGGGGTAAGTCGTGAACTGTAAAAGAGTCTTTCATGGCTTATCCGGCATAGTTGATGCGCCAGACGACCTCCGCCTGGTCCGCTTCTTTAGGGCCAGAGCACACCACAGAATCAATCCTATAGCTAGGGCCGCTAGCACGGCAATCAAAACAGGATGTAACCCTGCCCTTTGATCTGAAACTACCGGGGGCGTCAGCGTTGCTCGCCAATGAGCGTCGAGGCCATCTATGTCAAAACCATAGACCTCAGTCAAAGCTTCGTCGTACGTACTACCCTGCTTCAAAAGAGTCAATAGATCGAGCATCTTGTCCTGTCCATAGTCATCCAGAAGGTATTCCACCAGGCTATAGCTCTGAGCATAGGAAAGGCGAGCTTTTTCAGAGTAGGCAGAAAAGGGACTACACAGGCTGCGTACCGAGATAAGCTCATCTTTCAGGATAGCCTCTTCCAGAGAGGAGCGGAAAACAGGGTCAAGCTCGCCCTCGTTATACATAGCCAATCCTTCGTCAAGCCAGACAGGAAGCTGTCCATAAGGACTAAACGTCGCCTGACGAACAACAAGATGCGTCAACTCGTGAACCAGGGCCCTTTTGCCCCACTCGAGTTCGCTCGATGGAATACCGATAGCGATTATGCCAAAATCCATAAAGGCAACGCCGCCACTCCATTCGTTATAAGAAATCATAGCCCCTTGCAGGTCCGTGGTTGATGCGTAAATAAATATTTTAATAGGCCTCTCCGGATAGGCACCAATATCCTGGGTCAACCTGGCAAGTCCTTCCTGGCCAGCATTCATCAATTCTGCGGCGAAAGAATCACCACCCTTATACCAGAAAATGGTCATCTCCCCACCTTGGGGTACAGCACCAATCAAGCTCTGCCACGTATAGCGACTGTCATCGAAATGCATTATCTCGGGAGAGGTCTCAACTCTATTCTCATCGGCATCCTCAATCACCCACCAATATGTGACTTCGGCGCCAGGGGGTAGGCTGGCATTCCTCATATCCCATACCCAATTAGCCTCTACCCTGTTTGCTGGAGTAAAATCGGCCCAACCTTCACTGACAATTTCGGCGTAGCTCATCTTATCCACCTGGTAATAAAGACGGGCATCAACGATATCAACATAGCTTTCAGCCTCAACAGTGAATACAGCCTGGCTGGGGAAATCTACATCCACATGACTAGCTATAACGGTAATACCAGCCTCGGCCGCCACGAGCGAAGGGCTCAGAAATAAGAGAAGCGCCAGTGCTATCAATGCGCTGCGTCTAATCATTTCCCTACTTTAGACCGAAGGTAGCTAGCAATGAATCCATCTAATTCTCCATCCAACACATCTTCGGCATCATGAACCTCGTAATCCGTACGGTGGTCCTTCACCATCTTGTAGGGGTGAAGAACATAACTTCTAATTTGATTTCCCCAAGCCGCTTCGATACGCTCGCCTTTCAGCTTGGCCCTCTCGTCTTCTTTCTTCTTACGGTCAAGCTCCAGCAGGCGAGAATAAAGGACCTTCAGAGCGGCTTCCTTGTTTTGGTGCTGGGACCTCTGACCCTGGCAAGTAGCCACCAGCCCGGTAGGTAAGTGAGTTATTCTGACGGCGCTGCTTGTCTTTTGCATATGTTGCCCACCGGGACCGCTGGACCGGAAAGTATCTATTCTCAAGTCTTCCGGATTTATTTTGATATCCACCGCCTCTTCAGCTTCAGGCAGGACTTCCACAAGAACAAAAGATGTGTGGCGGGCATGGTCAGCATCAAAAGGGGACAGCCGCACTAACCTGTGAACCCCGTGCTCACTTTTGAGATAGCCGTAGACATAATCCCCCTTAATCTCGACGATAGCGCTTTTAACGCCAGCCTCCTCTCCCGGGGAGACATCTAGGACTTCAGCCTCATAATCATGCCTCTCCGCCCATCTCAAATACATCCTGAGCAACATGTTTGCCCAATCCTGAGACTCCGTGCCGCCAGCACCGGCATGAAGAGCGAGCACAGCATTTCGACTATCATAATCGCCAGTGAAAAGCTGCTGGCTTTCCAACTGTTCAAACCGAGAGCTCAGCTTGTTTAGCTCCAGCATTAGCTCCGCCTTAAGAGAGTAATCTTCTTCTTCGATAGCCAGAACAACCATTTCCAGAAGGTCAGTGGCTTTCTTTTCCAGCTCGCGCCAGGTATTGACCAGATTCTTCTTGCCCCTGAGCTCACGCATGATAGCTTGAGCTTTAGTTGGGTCTCGCCAAAAATCAGGTTGGGCTGACTCTGCCTCTATCCTGGCAATTTCCTTCTCCTTGCCAGCGATGTCAAAGATGCACCATGATGTCTGAGATTTGGCGAAGCAAGGCTTCTAGATTTTCCTTCTCTTCTTGCATCTGAAATACTCCTTAATTTAACAACTTTTCCTGGTTTTCCTGGTGACTTGTTCGGAGCGCAACATTCCTCCAGCAGCGAGGTGAGCCAGGCGGGTGGGCTCAGGAAGTCTGTAGCCACGGCAGCAATTTGCCACCCATTGTAAAGCGGATGCCAGGTCAATTTTATGGCCCACAGAAACATATACCGGCTTCACTCCAGATTTGGTCCTTAACGCTGCTCCAATAACCTCCCCATTATCAAACAGTTCAGCATGAGAGCCAGCCTCTTCTGCTACAGGCATATGCCGGCCACAAAGGATGGATTTTGCACAACCGATAGTAGGCAAACCCAGAAAAAGCCCCACATGTGAGGCAAGCCCAAATCTTCTGGGATGAGCAATGCCTTGACCATCAATCAGAACAAGGTCGGGAAGGCTATCCAGTTTTTCGCAAGCAGCCAGTATCAAGGGGCTTTCCCGAAAAGACAACAGGCCAGGAATATAGGGAAACGCAACCTTACCTTCAACTACCTTTGCTTCGACTACGCTAAACTCAGGGTAACGGAGAACTACCACTGCTCCTCGAGCTACGCCCCGAGCATCAGGAGCAGATATATCAATACCAGCAACAAGGCACGGCTTGATGACTTCCTCTTCAGTTTCAGTTACCACGCGTTTCGCCAGGCTCAATTGTATTTCCCTGGCTTGGGCAACGCTCACCTCCCACCCGTGCAACTTCTGCACTCTCATATCTTGAATTATAAAGCATTCCACTGCAATAACAAACCTTGAAGTTGCCCGGATGTGAAGAGCATGGCTTCTTATCACGGCCACCAGCTTGGCGAAAACGGACTGCTCTGTTATAATCACAGATATGGCCGATCATTAGTCACTGCAATGATTAATCATCCGATCGCAGAGACAGCTTGCGTACAAACGTTGTCTTGTACCAGCCCAAGGAGCTATCAAGGAGCGACGATATGCCTGAAGAAATCACTAGTAGTGTAGAAGCCCTCGAGGGTGAAGCCGAAAAGATACTCGCAGGGGCAAAGACCAGAGCCAGCGAAATTCTCCTTGAAGCCAAGGAGGAGGCCAAGAGGATACTTTCCTCTCGGTCACCTCTCGATGAGGTGAAAACTGAGTGCGACAAGATTGTGAGTAAGGCTAGGGCGGAAGCCGATAGAAAGATCAAGGATTCTGAGAAGAAAGCTGCTGAAATCAGCATCACTGCTGATAAGAAAGTAAAGGAAATTACGGAGCTCGTGGTGAATATTGTCAGGGGGAAAAGCTGACATGATACCCTTGATCGTCAATACACCCGACCCCATGGTTAGAGTCAGGGTAGTGACTCCCAAGGACTACTCGACCAAGACCCTCAAAGCTTTGCATAGTGCCGGTGTGCTTCACGTTGAGGAAAGCGAAGAGCTAAAGCCTGTAGACAAAGAAGCCATTGAGCAGGAAAGAAGGAAGGTCAACGAATTGCTGGCATGCGTTAACGATGTGTTGGCTTATTTACCAAAGGGAGAAAGAGTGTCCCCGGCAGAAGACGTGGAGGTCACGTATGCCAGGCCCCTTGACGAGATTGACGGCGAAGTAAGGGCGTTATGTACCAGACTCGGCAAAATGCATCAGATATCAGCCAAACTCAACGAGAATATCAGGGAACTGACAGAACTGGCTAAGTATATTGGCCCTCTGGAGCAGCAGGCTGACATCAAGTTAAGAGATCTGAATTTCTCCGGGGGTTACCTTTTCTCGCGGGTCTTTGTGTTTCCCAACGAGCTATTTGAGGCTTTGTATTCTAAGCTTGGAGATTATCTGCTCGAGAGTATCGTGGTCACAATAGAAAACGAGACCATCCTCTATGGTATTGCCAGGGTCGAAGATCGAGAAACCGTAGAGGCTACTGTCAGGGATGGTGGTGGCAGAACTCTGCAGATACCAGAAAGAGATTTGACCTTGAGAGAATTCCTCCAGGCAGCCGACAGTAACATTCACAAATTTCGAGAGGAACTGGCAAAGCTTCAGACCGAGATTGAAAACAGAACGAGGGAGAATTTGCAGACGCTTATCCTCTTCCGGGAGGCATTATCGGCCGAAACAGAAAGGTTAGCAGTTTTAGCCAAAGCCTGTGAAGCGAAATACGTCACCTTAATTGAGGGGTGGATTCCAGAGGCTGTCGCTGAGGATACAATTTCTGCGATCAAAGACAAAGTGGACTACGTGTTCATTGATACCAAGGAGCCTCAGGAGATTGAGGAGCCTCCTACCAAATTCAGGAATTTCCGTGCTCTTCGGCCATTTCAAGTCGTGATAAAACTGTTTGGCGTCCCCCAGTACAGGGAATGGGACCCGACACCTATAATCTCTTATTCCTTCCCTTTTTTCTTCGGTCTGATGATGAACGATGTGGCGTATTCCGCTATACTCCTATTATTCGCTAATCGCGGCTTGAGGAAGTTTGTTGACGACCCCGAAACCGAAGGATTCAAGCTATTTCAGAGAATGCTCTATATAAGTGGCGGGGCCGGTCTTGTCTTTGGGTTGCTCACGGGCAGCTATTTTGGGAATTTTCTCCAACTCTTCCACATCGAGAGTTTGGCACTTTCCGGGTGGATTCAATCGCTGCTCGGAGATCCAATAAAGTTCATAATTCTGTCAATATTCATAGGCTTAATTCATGTGAATATAGCGCATGTACTGACGCTCATTAAGGGGGCAAAAGCAGGCAGTAAGGGAACGGTGGTCAGTAAAATTGGCCTATTCTTACTTGAGATTGGAGCAATCCCCTGGATTGTGCACAAGCTGCTTCACGTGGATATCCCTATATTGTCGGAACAGGCATATCCCATACTGTTATATGTCGCGGCTGGGGGCTTAATCTTGATCGTTGTCTCCTACCTCAGAATGAATGGCATCCTTTTGGGGGGAATCTTCTCGCTATCTGAAGTAACGGGCATCCTGGGCGATGTCATGTCATATTGCCGGCTAGCCGGTGTGGGCTTAGCTACGTATTACCTCGCTTACGCCTTCAATCTGATGTCTACCATACTACCTGATTTGATGCCAGCGGCAATTCAAGTCGTTGCCGGTCCGGTGCTGGCAGTGATAATCTTGCTTGTTGGCCACATAATCAATGCTGCCCTTAGCGGTATCTCATGTTTTGTGCATTCTCTCAGATTGTGTTTTGTGGAATTTCTCCTCAAGTTCTACGAGGGTAGCGGCAGAGAGTATAGTCCGTTCCGGTTGAAGACTCGACTCGCACTTGCAAAAGCAAAATCTTAGAAAGGAGTGTGAAATGGCATTGGATCCAACTGCATTAGCAATCCTTGGTGGGGCCATAGGACTGGCCGGTGGCATGGCCGGTTCTGCAATAGGTGTCGGTTTGGCGGCATCCGCGGGAGCCGGCACGCTGGCCGAGGAGCCCGGCCAGTTTAGGAATGTTATCCTGCTATCGTCTCTCCCTATGACACAGACCTTTTACGGGCTCATAATTCTTATCCTTATCATAAGCACGGTGTTAGACAACATAACTACCATGGGCAACGGTCTTGCCGTGCTCGGTTGTGGCATTTTTGTCGCAGCCGCCGAGGGTTTCTCGGCAGCATATCAGGGTGTCATCTGCGCTTCAGGCATCTCGCTCCTGCCCAAGACAAAAGGAAAGCTATTGACTACGACCATGATATTGGCTGTACTTGTTGAGCTGTGGGGCATACTGGGAATAGTATTCACCGTATTGGTGCTAAGCCTGTTAGGACTCTTCTAGAGGCATATTGAAAATGGAGAAAATAAGCCAAGCTGTTCTAAGCAAGGTCAAGTCAGAAGCCCAGAGCATAACAGAAGAGGCTGAGAAGAAGGCACAGGAAGAAGTAGAGAAAGCCAAAAAGCAAAGGAATGCACGGCTCGCGGAAGAGAAGGGCAGAATACTGGGAGAGGCAGCGGAGGAGGCCGCCAGAATCTTGGCTCAGGCTTCTATCAAGGCGCGACAGCAGCTATCGAGTGCCAAAGCTGACGCAATCGCCAGAATAATTGACGGGGCGCGGCGGGAATTGTCTCAAATTTCAAGCGATGAAAGTCACCTCCTGAACTTGATCAAAGAAGCTATGAACGGACTCGGCGTGGACAAAGGCAGAATCTACGTTTCTCCAAAAGATGTAGGCACTGTAAAAAAGCTACTTGAAGCGGATACAGAATTGTCCGGCAAGATATTGGAGGTCAAGGAATCCAATTTCATGGGAGGGGTCATAGCTGAGGATGTTGAAGGAAAGCTCAGGATAGATAACACTTATGAGACTAGGCTTGATACCCTGCTACCAAAGTTATTGCCAGAGATAAGTAAGAAGCTTTTTGAGGCTCAGTAAGGGAATGTTGTGCTCAATCCAAGATACGCATTTATATCTGCTTGCCTGAAAGGTGAGGAAGCCAAAACCGTCACCCTTGAACATATAGACAGGATGATGGCAGCGCCCAACCTCCAGGATGCCCTGGCAATTATTAGAGAGACCGGCATAGGAAGCTATCTGGAGGAATTGCCTGTCAAAACTTTTGATGACTTAGATGAATGCTTGTGGCGCTATCTCGCCCAACGCATCAATTATGTGGAATCATTCAAATTTCTGCCCAAAGACGTACTGAAGGTGTCCAAGGCATATACAGTGAAGTGGGATGTCTCAAATATCAAAGCTGCCTTGCAAGGCGTTGCAACTGGCAAGAAAGCCCCTATGATACCTATCGGTACCATCCACAGCAGTGGACTGCTAGACGAACTCTCCAACGCTGAGAATGTAGATGACATCGCCCAGTTACTTGTCAAGTGCAAACTGGGAGATTACGCACCTGCCCTGGAACAGTACAAAACAGATAAAAACACAAAGTCGAAGTTCACTGCTGAAGCCAAGCTAGACGGTGAATATTATAGAAACATGCTAAACATGGCTAGAAAGATAAAAGACGGCTTTGTACTTGCCAACGCTTTCGGCTTGGTGATAGACCTAACAAACTTACAAATTACCTCGAGAGCTATAATTGAGGGCATAGGACTTGATGCTGCTGACCTTATCATTGCTGGCGGCTATAGGATTACAGACAAGACGCTCAAAGAATTACTAACGCTTAAAATAGCCGACATACCCGCCAGGCTGGACGATACCCAATATCAGGACATAGCAAATGAAGTATCCGCTAATTATGATAAGACCAAAACCATCGCGGCTGTAGATGAGATTATCGATAAGCACAAGTTCAGGATGCTCAAGGAAATGTTGTCACCACGGGTGCTGTCCCCGCTGGTGATGGCCTGGTACTTAGTACTAAAAGAAGTTGAAATACGAAACTTGCGGTTAATTCTAAAAACAATAGTTGACGGCGGTTCCGTTCAGGAAATAAAGAATTATTTGGTGTTTTGACACAATGCCTATTCAACACTTAAATATAGCTGTCATAGGAGACGAGGAACTGGTCAACGCATTGCGATTGGCCGGTATCAGCAAGTATTACACAATAAAGGGTAATCACGATGCCCGTGAAGAAGTCAGGAAAGCCTTAGCCGAGCTGTTGGCCGAGCCCGATATTGGTATAGCAATTATACTGGAAGACTATGCACAATATGTTGAAGACCTGGTGACCCAAGTTAGAAGGAAGAGGGGAATGACTCCCGTAATTGTCGAGGTCCCGTCCAAGTTTGGCACGAAGTACCCGGATGCCAGGGAATATTACAGGGCGCTCATCAGAGAATCTATAGGGTTTGAAGTAGAACTCTGACATTATGGCAAGAGCATGTCCTGAGTTTATCGAAGGATAGGAGGATAAAGATATGGGCAAAATATGGAGAATTTCCGGTCCTCTGGTTATCGGCAATGACATGAAGGGTTCCCAGGTTTATGAAGTTGTCGAGATAGGTGAAGAGGGGCTTATCGGGGAGATAGTAGGACTGGAAGGGGACAGAGCAATAATTCAAGCACACGAGGATACTCTGGGATTGAAAGTAGGCGAGGTGGTGAGAGGAACTGGAAAGGTGTTGAGTGCCGAGCTAGGTCCCGGGCTCGTGGGTTCTATTTACGATGGGCTGCAAAAATCTTTGCTTACCATGGGTGAGAACATCGGTCCGTTTATCAAAAGGGGCACCAAAGCCTCAGCTCTTCCCCGCGATAAAAAATGGCAATTCACGCCTAAAGTCCAGGCCGGAGACGCTGTTAGTCAAGGGGACATAATAGGCGTGGTGCCCGAGACTGATCTCATAGAACACAGAATAATGGTGCCGGTGGGAGTCAAAGGCACGATAAAGGAGATACGCCAGGGTGACTACACGGTCGAAGAACCTGTAGCCTGGGTAGAGCATGATGGTGAAGTAAGAGAACTCACGCTGATGCAAGAGTGGCCAGTAAGGAAGCCCCGACCATATAAACAGAGGTTCGATCCTTCGGGCTTGCTCACTACTGGCATGCGAATATTGGACTACATGTTCCCCTTGGCTCTCGGGGGCAAGGCTTCCATACCAGGGGGCTTTGGTACTGGAAAAACCGTTGCCTTGCAGCAGCTGGCCAGATGGGCTCAGACACGCCTGAACATATACGTTGGCTGCGGCGAAAGGGGTAACGAGATGGCAGACGTGCTTAGCAGCTTTAGAGAACTGAAGGACCCCAACACAGGAAGACTGCTACAAGAGAAAGAAATCTTTATAGCCAACACCTCTAACATGCCTGTTGTGGCCAGGGAAGCAAGCATCTTTGTGGGCATTACTATGGCCGAGTACTTCCGGGACATGGGTTACGACATTCTGCTGGTTGCTGATTCGACTTCAAGATGGGCTGAAGCCATGAGAGAGATGAGCGGAAGACTGGAGGAAATGCCAGGGGAGGAAGGCTTCCCTTCTTATATGGGCTCCCGCCTTTCCTCTTTTTATGAAAGAGCAGGAATGGTTGAATGTCTAGGCAATCCTGAAAGAAAAGGCTCAGTAACAGTAGCTGGCGCTGTGAGTCCCCCGGGAGCTGACTTCAGCGAACCGGTAACCCAAAACACACTTAGAATAATAGATGCCTTGTATGCCCTAGATGTTTCGCTGGCAAACAAGAGACATTTTCCTACCATAAACTGGCTTACTAGCTATAGCCTTTACGTAGATGCAGTTAAAGATTGGTGGGATGAACACGACCCAGGATGGAAAGATACCAGAGCCAGTGCCTTGAGACTGTTGCAGCAAGAGGCCGAGCTAGAGGAAATTGTGAGGCTGGTGGGTCCTGAAGCTTTACCCGAAGGAGACAAATTATTGCTTCTTATTGCCAGAATGATAAGAGAGGACTTTCTGCAGCAAAGCGCCTATAACGAAGTTGATACCTACTGTACGCCAGCCAAAGCCGGCCTCATGCTTAAAACCATAATGAAGTTCTATGAATTGGCTCGGGAGACGCTAAACTCAGGGGCGGGCATCGAGAGCATTCGCTCGTCGCCAATGGTGTACAGAATATCCCGGATGAAGGACATACCCAATGAGGTATTTGAACAAAAAGCCAGAGAATTGTGGTCAGAGATGGAACAAAGCTTGGTAACTGGCAAACGGGTTCCCTGAGAAAAGGAGGGTTTTTATGGATTTCTCCGCACTTTATGTTAAGGAGGGAAGAGCAATCAACAAGGCTAAGGGGGCTTTGCTCATAGCTGAAAGCATACCTGGCATAAAATTCAATGAGATGGTTGATGTTCAACTTAGGAATGGCGAGGTGAAAAGTGGTCAAGCAATAGACATCAGTGAAGAAGCAGCCATAATCGAGGTATTTGGTGGCGTCAGCGAGGTGGATCTCGTTGACAGCAAGATAAGGTGTAAAGGCGAGACATTAAAGCTGCCAGTATCTATTGACATCCTAGGGAGGATCTTTAATGGGATGGGAGAGCCAATAGATGGGGGCCCGCGGGTGATTCCTGAAGATTACCTGGATATTAACGGTGAGCCCATAAACCCCGCCCTCCGCCAGCCTCCCGCAGAGTTCATTGAAACGGGAATCTCGGCAATAGATGGCTTAAATGCGTTAGTTAGGGGACAGAAATTGCCCATATTCAGCGGCTCAGGCTTGCCTCATAACCGAATTGTAGCTCAAATAATCAGACAGGCAGCTGTAAAGGGCAAGGAGGAGGGATTCGCTTTAGTATTTGCTGCTATTGGTATCAGTTACGATGATGCCTCCTTTTTCATGAGTAATCTCGAGAAGACAGGGGCACTGGAGAGAACTGTGGCCTTCATCAATACTGCGTCAGACCCTGTTATTGAGCGAATATCAACACCAAGGCTAGCTTTAACGGCAGCCGAATACCTGGCATGGAAACACAGCATGCACGTGCTAGTCGTACTCACCGACATGACCAATTATTGCGAAGCTCTCCGCGAACTTTCTTCCATGCGTGAAGAGATACCATCAAGAAGGGGATATCCCGGGTATATGTACACTGATCTGGCCACGATGTATGAGAGAGCAGGCAGGATTTCTGGTAAAGAAGGCTCGGTAACTATAATGCCCATTTTGACCATGCCTGACGATGATATAACACATCCCATACCCGATCTTACCGGCTATATAACCGAAGGACAGATCGTCCTTTCCCGAAATCTGGAAAGAAAAGGGATATACCCGCCAATAGATGTATTCCTATCCCTTTCGCGAATGATGAAAGAGGGGATCGGGCCGGGTAAGACCAGGGAGGACCACAACAATGTTTTCATGCAATCCTATGCCGCCTATGCTGAAGGATGTTATCTCAGGGAGATATCCACCATTATAGGTGCTGAGGCATTAGGTGAAAGGGATAAAATATATTTGACCAGTGCAGATGAGTTCGAGAAAAAATTCATATCTCAAGGTGAATGGGAGAAAAGAACGATAGAAAACACCCTGGATATAGCCTGGGGGCTATTTTCAGCACTGCCTGAAGAAGACTTGAAATTAATTAAAGAAGACTTCATCAAGAAGTACCTTCCCAAGTACCGGAAGTAGAAGCAGACTTAGGGGAAATGCCTGAATTAATTAAGGTTAGGCCCACAAAGATCGAGCTGGTGAAACTAAAACGCCGGCTTTCGTTGGCTCAAAGAGTGCAAAAAATAGTGAAGGACAGGCTTTCCATATTAACCATGGAATTCCTACAGACAGCAAGAGATACGGTGGAAGCCAAAAGAAAACTGCTTGATGAATCGTCACAACTCTATAAGGCGCTGTCGGTTGCCGCCGGATATCATGGGTATATAGCTATGGAGAAGGAACTAATAGCCACCGAGACTGATTCAAAAGTCATCGCGGGCTCAAGAAACATAGCAGGTGTGCGAATTCCGTCTTTTGAGCTAATCAAAAATGGAAAGCCAATGAGAGGGTATAATCTGGTTGACACTTCTTCGTGGTTGGACCGTGCAGCACAATTATCAGAAGAATGTCTTCGGGCTATTGTGGAATTGGCGGAGCTTCAGAGGAATTTTGAATTATTGGCAATGGAAATAAACAGGACAAAAAGGATAACGAATGCCCTGGAATACGTAATAATCCCAAGATTACAGGCAACCATAAATTACCTGAATATGAAGTTCGAGGAAAGAGACAGAGAAGAGAAGGCACGGCTGAAACGTGTGAAAGTGTTGGTTGCTCGAGAATAGACAAATGCCTGAGCCATTACAAGATGGGGCAAAACAATCTCCTTATGAAAGAATGCTCCAGGAATGCCTAAGAGGCGAACTCAGGGTAGTAAATGCCGGGTTACCACAGAGCCAGAAAAGGCTAGCAGATTTATTAAACGAGGAATATCCCCACGTGGTATGCAACGACGGCAGCACTCATCTCTTCAAGAAAAGTGAACTTGCGTATCTGACAAGTATATTAGATACTGAGGAGCAAGAAGCACTGCTATTGCCCATGCTTATAGAACTAGGAGCAAACCAAGCTGAAGCAGCTGTAATATGTGAAGGGAAAACAGAGGAGAAGGTTATATCAAAAACGCTTAATATGTCAGTTGCATGCGAGAAAAGAAGGATCAGGATATACGGACCACAACTGGCTTTGCTAAGGAAGAAGTTCAGAACAACAAGTGTATATCTATTCTCTCCCAAAATCGTCGCCTAACTTGCCCGACCGCGAGGTAATTTTCTCGTCTCTATGCCGCAAGGTCGACAAGGTATGCCCTCCAAGCCAATGGCCATTGACAAACACTGGCATTTAAGAGATAATCACCTTAATTAAATGGTTAAAATCAGATTACGCCGTATGGGAAGGAGAAACAGACCATTCTACCGAGTGGTAGTAACTGATAGTCGCTCTCCTCGTGATGGTAAATTTATCGAGATTATCGGGCATTACAATCCTTTGACTGACCCCGCAACTATCAGCATTAATGAAGAAAAGGCTTTAAAGTGGCTTGGATGTGGGGCTCAGCCTACAGATACTGTGCGCAGCTTGCTCGGCAAACTAGGCATTATGGATAAAGTTAAGCCGACCTCAGGCCAAAACTAACTGTCAAGGAGGCGAAATGAAAGACCTGCTGGAATACATCATTAAATCCATTGTGGCAGAACCTGACGCAGTAAAGATCACCGAGGAAAATAGTGAAGAAGGCCTGCTGATTAAATTAGAGGTTGCCCCCGATGACAAAGGAAGGGTCATCGGCAGACAGGGTCGCGTAGCTCAAGCACTACGGACGCTACTTCGAGTAAAAGCAGCGAAACAGGACACCAGAGTCAGACTGGAAATAGTATAATCAGGATTGATAACAGGCAATTCTCAGCCGTTGTCAATCCCGAATTATATGCACAGCCTCTCTCACAGTTTTCGGAGAGGCTGGTAAGCCTTATGGAAGGGGTTTTTAATTCCTGAGGCAATTTTCGTCCTCAGCAAACGTAATCTTTCAAGTCACAGCAGGGGTGTGTTCTCATTTCTTTGACCCCTGGCGATAGTGGCAGAAGTCACTCCTTTTTCAATTTCTGCTATGAGGCCCGTACCACCTTGAACCCTTTGACAATTCCTTCCGCACAATCTAAAATAAGGCGCCACATCGAGCGGCACTCTCACAATATTTTCAAACCAAAGGAGGTGTATATGGACCTTGCCCTTACAGACGAACAAAAAGTCCGCAAACAAGAGTTCTATGACGTATGTAAAGAACTCGAAAAAAGGAAACCGCCAAACTTTCTGGGATTTGAGACCATCTATGAAGACGACAAGTGTTGGGAGTACAACCTGCATTGTGCCAAGGAATTTGCCAAAAAGGGATGGCTGGCTCTGGGCTGGCCACCGGAATATGATGGCAAGGGAGATATGATGGACCGTGTCCTCTTTGCGGAAGCCAGAGGATACTATGGTATTCCCGGAGTAGATATTTTCGGGGTGCAAATGCTTGCCCCAACCTTGTTACAGGCCGCAAGTGAAGAAATAAAGAGAAAGTTCCTGCCACCTATTGCCAGGGGAGAGGTTATGTGGTGTGAGCTATGGAGCGAACCCAATGCCGGTTCAGACTTAGCCTCTCTGTCCACGACCGCGATAAGAAAGGGCGACGAGTACGTTATAAATGGTCAGAAAACCTGGAATACCGGCGCTCACAAAGCTGATTGGGGCTTCGGCGTATTCAAGACAGACCCGGCTGGTCGAAAACATCACAACATGACATTCATTCTGCTGGATATGAAGACGCCGGGAATCACGATAAGGCCGATTCCATATCTGGATGGCCATGCTCCTTATTGCGAGGTTTATTTTGACGATGTTCATGTGCCAGCCAAAAATATTGTCGGCCAGGAACATGAGGGCTGGGCTGTTGTAAATCTTTTGGCTGGTTTCGAGAGATCTGGTATAAGTGAAATCATGACCATGATCCGTGGGCTAGAAGACCTGGTGGAATTCTGCAATGAAACCAAACGACATGGGCAGCCACTGGCCAAGGACCCACTCATCCGTAACCGGCTGGCTGAGCTAGCCTGCGGGTTAGAGGCAGCCCGCGCCCTGGCATACCGTGTCGCTGATTTACAGAACAGAAACGAAATGTCCCTGATGGATGCCTCGGCAGGTAAGATTTTCTTCAGTGAACTGGGCGAGCGTTTTGCTTTTCTGGCTACAGACATTTTAGGCCCCTATGGTCAGGTCAAGACTTCTCGATGGGCTCCTTTGGACGGGGTATGGGAGAGGATGTTCCACGAGCATTTCATAACCACCGTATCCATGGGAACAAACGAGATACAAAGGAATATCATCGCCTGGTATGGCCTCGGCTTACCCAGGATAAGATAAACCAAGCTTCGATAAGGAGGAATCATGGACCTTAGATTTACTGAAACACAAGAAATATTGAAGAAGATGGCACGGGATTTTCTCACTACAGAATGTCCCAAGACCCTGGTAAGAAAACTCGAACAGAGCACGGAAGGATACTCTCCCGAAGTCTGGAAGAAGATGGCCGAGCTGGGCTGGATGGGCCTCATCATACCTGAAGAATACGGTGGTATGGGGTATAGCTTTCAGGACCTCGTTGTTCTCTTGGAAGAGATTGGCAGAAATATCCTTCCCGGACCACTAATAGCCACCATAACTGGCACTTTCCCCATACTCCAAGCAGGAACCGAGGAGCAAAAGAAGACTCTACTTCCCAAGATAGCTCAAGGCGAACTAATTGTTACCACGGCGCTCCTCGAAGCCGAAGGTGTCTTCGATGCTTCCGGGATCGCCGTTAAGGCAACGCCAAAAGGAAATGACTTCATAATAAATGGCACAAAGCTCTTTGTGGAGATGGCCCATATTGCTAACTGCATCCTCTGTGTCACAAGGACAAAAGACGGGACTTCGCCCGAGAAGGGAATCACCCTTTTTATCGTCGACTCCAAAACTCCGGGAATAAGTTGGGAGGTAATGCCCACCATCGCCGCAGATAAGCTATGCGAAGTGCGTTTTAAGGACGTCAATGTGCCCAAGAAAAATATACTTGGTAAGATAGATGAGGGATGGCCCATTGTGGAAATGATGCTACGGAAAGGTGCCATCGCTAAGTGTGCCGAATCCATAGGAGCTATAGAAACCTGTGTAGAAATGACCGTGGCTTATTCCAAAGAAAGGGTTCAATATGAGAGGCCTATAGGCGCTTTCCAAGCAGTTCAACACAAGTTGGCTGACATGTGGACTGCGATGGAAACCAGTCGCTATCTGGTCTACGAAGTGGCCTGGGTGGAGTCAGAGGGTCTTCCCTGTGCTAAAGAAGCCTCTATGGCAAAAGCGTATGTCAACGAAGTCTACAAGGATGTTAGCAAGTGGGCAGTGAGACTACACGGCGCAATTGCTACCAGTGCTGACCACGACATACCCCTTTACTACCGCAGGAGCAAGGCCGCAGATATTGCCTTTGGCAACACTGACTTCCACAGGGAGATAGTGGCCCAGAAGATCGGACTGGTCTGAAGTCCCGTCCTGCGATAGGTAGTTTATTAGCCCTCGTCTGGGGGCTGAGTCTTTGCTACTCTGCGTCTGGCGACTCAAGAAACTTGAAGTTTCAGCACTTTATCCGACACGGTTGGCAATTGGTGCCGGTGACAGAGCCTACGGACTGCGACGCTGAGCCTTGTATCTATACAAGTTCGATAGAGCCTTGATCGAGGCACCAAGCGCGGGATATACGGGGAATTGCTCGCTTTCGAAAGCTCTCTTGGCCAGAAAGTGATACTCTCTGTCCTTTTCATCCTCTGAATAGGCATCGAGTGAAACGCAAATCATTATGGTCTTACCCATTTCATCTCGAGCATATTTGCACCCCTGGACCATGATCTTGACAAGTTCCTTCAGGAAGTTTTCAGTTGCTTCCCCAAACACATGCCGCAGGTAACGCACTTCGTCGAAGTGCAATACTATTGCATGAATATTCTTATCATGAGACAAGGCCTTGATGGCGTCTGCAAGTGTCCCAGTTGTTCCGGGCTTGTTGTAGTATATCGGCCAAGCGTCTAGTGGATTATTTATGCTCGTTCCCGCTATGGGAACCATTTTGCGCAATTCAGCTATGGTCTCTTGCGTGAACTGAGGGACTTCCAGTCCTGCTTTTACACACAAATCAGTCTCAAGCACGCTGAAACCACCGGAATTGGTAATAATGGCAGTTCCTTTCCCCGCAGGAAGTGGAACGCAGGATAATGCCAGAGCAGTATCCAATAGCTCATCGAAGTCCCCCACTTGGATTGCCCCGGCCTGTTTAAAAAGTGAACTCCAGATTTCTGGTGAACCGGCCAATGAGCCTGTGTGAGAAGAGGCTGCCCGCTGACCATGCTCGGTCACTCCTCCTTTGAGTGCCAGCACTGGCTTTAGTTTTGCAGCTTCGGTCAGCGCTGCTTTGAGACGCTTACCGTCTCTTGTTCCCTCTATGTACAAAGCTATGACCTTGGTTTCGGGGTCATGAGTCAGGTATTCCAGGAAGTCGGGACAGTCGAGGTCTATGGCATTCCCATAGCTGATAACTTTACTGAACTTTACATTTCTTAGCTTCCCAATAGACAAGAATTGCTCAGCAAAGGTGCCACTCTGTGAAATCACCCCAACCGGACCTTCCTCAGTTAAGATATCGGGAACAAAAGTTAAGCCAGACTTAGGGCAACATATTCCCATGCAGTTCGGACCAATTAGGCTAACCTTACCTTTGGCTATCTCCCGTACCTCGTCTTCCAAAATCTTCCTTTCTTTTGATCCAGTTTCACTGAATCCGGCTGTAAAGATATGGACCGTTTTTACTCCCTTCTCTATACATCCGACCAATACTCTGGGGACGAGTAGTGCCGGCACCGCTATGACGACATAGTCAATCTCGCCTTCTATATCTAAGATGCTGGCATAACATCTTTTGCCGTGAAGTTCTTTATACCTGGGATTAACCAAGAACAGATTATCTCTGATTTTTGTGCCCATCAAAGCCTGTGAGAAACCATCGCTGTCGGACGCGCCTATTACGGCTACCGTTATTGGGTTGAAAATATGGTCGAATTTTGCTAGTTTCTCTGCGTTCAATACAAGCCTCCTAATCGCTAAGCGAATTGAGAATTTCTAGACCGGACACCGATTAAGTTACAGCAAAAGCGTTACGTAATGCTTCTGGTTGTTCCGAAATCCGAACGTAATTTAGCATATTCCTGTTAGGCCATCAAATCAGTTCGTCGAATCTCCTTCTGGAAAAACTCTCGAGTAGTTCGCTCAGAGTGAATCCTCAATCCCAAAACAAGATTTACAACACACAAACTCTCTGCTATACTTCGGCGGGAGTTAGCTATGCATTTTCACTCACAGGACGCTGAGTGGCATGGCAATCTCAAGAAAGTTGGTGTTAAGAGTAAACAGCTACATATTGGTATAGCCATGCAACTTCTTGACTGTGAACTTGCGTCACTATTCGCCTGAGCGAGCGAAGTATTAAAGTATCAAGGGATGGAAAATATGAAGAATTCACGTCAGCATGACCTGGACTTCCTCTTCCACCCCGATTCGGTTGCCCTTGTTGGCATCACAACTGCCCAGACCTGGCACTGGACACTTACTTTCCTGGAGGGCCTCCTGGAGATCGGGTTCGACCGTCCTCTCTATCTTGTCAATCCCAAGGGAGGGGAGATCAAAGGTCACAAGATTTATGCCAGTCTCAAAGATGTGCCTGGCAGCATCGATTACGTAATCGGCCTGGTTAATGCTCAGATTGCTCCCAGGCTTGTGGAGGAATGTGCCGAAAAGGGCGTTAAGGCAATTCACTTCTGTACAGCGGGCTTTAGTGAGACCGGTGAAGAACAGAGAATAAAGCTGGAATCTGAACTGGTGGAAATTGCCCGCAGAAAGCGCATAAGAATTCTCGGCCCTAACTGTATGGGCATTTACTGCCCTCAATCGCGCCTGTCCTTCAGTCCGGCTTTTCCCAAAGAAAGCGGCCCGGTAGGAGTCATCAGTCAGAGTGGCGGCAATTCCATCTTTTTGGTCAGGCAAGCAGCGTTGCGAGGCGTTCGTTTCAGCAAGGTCATAAGCTACGGCAACGCTTGCGACATCAACGAGAACGATTTGCTCGAATATCTTGCCAATGATGCAGACACCAAGATAATAGCCCTTTACATCGAGGGGATTAAGGATGGGAAACGATTCCGCAGAGCCATGGAAGAGGCAACGAAGGAGAAGACGGTGATATTGCTTAAGGGAGGCGCTACCGAGGGAGGCGCTCGAGCCGCCGCCGGCCATACTGCAGCACTCTCAGGAAGCCGTACCACCTGGGATGCCCTCTGCAAGCAATTGGGAATCATTAGCGTCAGCAGCATAGAAGAGATGATAGATGTACTGGTCACGCTTCTATTCCTGCCGCTTCCCAGAGGCAGGAATGCGGTGTTATTCGGTGCTGGAGGTGGCGCCAGTGTCCTGATCGCCGACGAGTTCGAAGGCAGAGGGCTGAGAGTCCCTCCACTCCCCCCAGAGATGGTTGCGCAGATACAGGAGTTTACTCCCATCGCAGGCAATATCCTGCGAAATCCCGTGGACTACTCTCAGGCTATGATGAATCTGGAGGGCGTGGTCAAGACCTTCAGCATAGTGTCGGGGTGGGAAGGGGCTGACTTCATAGTCACGTTTGTCAGGACAGGCCAATTCACAACGTCTCGGCTTTCGGAAGACCATCTAAATCTGTTGATGAGTAGATTTTCCATAAAGCAAGGCCTTCTCCCCAAGCCGGTGGCAATGGTGCTCGAACCCAGTATTTTGCCCAATGAGGCTGAGGCTATTCTGGTTGCTATTCGTGGTTGTATTTCGTCCGGTTTGCCCGTGTATTACTCCTTTGCTGCCGCCGCCAACGCCATCAATTTAGTGTTGAACCACGCCGAGAAGTGCTCCAGCAGGTCCTAGGCTGGAACTTGGATAGCTGCTCTTTCATGGTTGTTGGCTGATCAAGATATAATACCGCAGGGAAAGGTTGCAGCGATGAAGAGAATCCCTATATACTTGCTGGAATCCAAACGCTCCCCCAAAAAGATGCTTTGAACTTTGATCATCTATTTACATTTGTTCGGGGTTTAGTATTTAGAGTTTGAGGCTTAAGGTGGGTACATCTCGGAATTATCAAACGCAAGGCATCATCTTAAAGCAAACCAAGCTGGGCGAATCCGACAAGATTGTCACTATTTATACTCCAGAATTTGGCAAGTTGAAGGCAGTAGCTAAGGGAGCCTGCCGTCCCGGGAGCAAATTGGGCGGCAATGTGGAACCTCTGACATACAGCTTGATGTTGCTGGCTAAAGGACGTAATCTCGATATTATCACCCAAAGCCAAACGATGAATGGTTTCCTGGCTCTCAAAAGCGATTTATGGCGTATGGCTTGTGGCCTTTACATCCTGGAGCTCATCGATTCCTTTACTGTTGAGGGCGGTGAAAATCGTCCTTTGTTTGATTTGTTGCTGGATATCTTAGACCAGTTAAGCGAGCCGGACAGCAAGGAGACTGTATTACGTTATTTTGAGCTACATCTTCTTCACCACCTCGGTTATCGTCCCCAGTTGCGCCGGTGTGTTAACTGTGATTCGTCCCTCAAGCCAGTAGTCAATTTCTTCAGCCCCAGCAAGGGTGGGCTCTTGTGTCCTCACTGCAGTTCTGAAGAAAATCACAGTTACGACCAAATCGAACCAATTTCACTAACACCGCCCCTGCCCGTCTCGGTTGGGGCTTTGAAGGTTCTTCGTCTGTGGCAAAGCTGTGACTATGCTACGGCAAGGCGAGTCAAGGTAAGACCGGAGTTAGCCCGGGAGGTAGAGCAGGTACTGCAGCAGTACATAAGCTGCATTTTGCAGCGAGAGCTTAAATCTCTGACCTGGCTAAAAGAGTTGAGAAAGGAAATTGCCGCCCCGTGAACTCAGTACTTGACAACCATGTTGGGGGAGGTTAAAATCGCTCGATGCTTAAAAGCTGTGGAATAGAAAAGTGTGTGAATGGAGAGTGCCTTAGCATTCTAAGTCAACCTTCAAGCCTGTCTGCTTCTTGATCTGAAGCTCCTTTTTTCACTATTAGTTCTCTAATTCATTGAAAATGTGGCAAAATTGACTGGCTATCGAAGATAAGCAATGTACATCGTAATAGCAGGGTTAAGTGATATAGGGACGAATTTGGCAGAGCTCCTTGCCAAAGAGGGGAATGAGGTGCTGGTCATAGACCGGGACCCTGCCAAATGCACTGCAATAGCAGAAAATTCTGAGGTTGTAGCGATCACAGGAGATGCTAGTCAGAAGTCCACCCTCGAAGAGGCAAGAATCAGGAACGCCCATGCCTTTGTGGCTGCCGCCGGTGACGATTCGGAAAACTTGATGATTTGTATGATGGCCAAGGAAATGGGGGTGAGAAGGGTGATTTCTCTTGTAGATGAAGTGGAGCATGCAGAAACCTTCAGGCAGGCTGGAATTAATCTGCAGGTTAACCCGGACATGGTGGCAGCCAAGCACATCTATCGCCTTATATCACAGCCTTATGTTAAGGACTTTCTCTCTTTCGAAAAGGCGGAGATCTTCGAAATAGAGATTGAAGAGGGTATGAAATGTGTCGGACGAAGCGTGTCTGAGTTGGCAACTCCAATCGGTGTGAAGGTCCTCGTGGTGCAGAGAGGGGAAAAATACCTGGATGAGGACAAGGAGCTACGGCCGAAAGACTGGCTCACTCTCATTGTCAATCGGGAAGTTGCCAAAAGGGGGACCGAATTCATGAATAAATGGTTCGCCAAAGGGTAAGACTAACCCTACACATAACTGGCTCACTTCTGAAATACTTCGCCTTAGCCTACGTTTTCCCTTTATGTGTAGCTCTTTACTATGGCGAAGAAGGGTGGCGCATCTATCTGTATGCCCTACTGCTCACTCTCGGTGTCGCACTGATTCTTCAATTCGGATTCAAGACCACGAGGGAAATAGAGCGTGCCGATGGATTTACCATAGTAGGGTTCGCATGGCTTTTCATTTCCCTCTTTGGCACACTCCCTTATGTATTCCTGGGGCTAGGTTTTCTCGATGCCTTTTTCGAGGCCATGTCTGGCTTCACTACCACTGGGGCCACCATATTGAATGTGGTAGAAGCATTGCCCAGGAGCGCTCTCTTATGGCGCAGCCTTACCCAATGGCTGGGTGGGATGGGTGTAATTGCTCTCTTTATTGCCATCTTGCCCAGACTGGGGGTGGGTGGTTCTCAGCTCTTTGAATTTGAGGCAACTGGTCCCATGCCTGAAAGGCTTCGTCCCAGATTTAGAACCACAGCGAGGCTCCTCTGGACGATTTATGTGGGATTTACTGCGGCTCAGATAGCGCTCCTGTATTTCCTGGCCAGGCTTCCACTCTTTGACTCGGTCTGTGTCTCCTTTGCGACTCTTTCCACCGGCGGATTTACTCCTACCACGGCAAGTATTGGTGCCTACGCTAATCCGTTGGCTGAATATATCATCATAGGGTTCATGTTCCTCGGAGGCACAAACTTCGCAATTCATTATCAATTCTTTAGAGGAAAGTTCAAGATTCTTAAGGATGAAGAGTTCAGGCTCTACGTAGTTCTCTTATTAGTAGCTACGTTGCTATTGGTTGTTTCTCAAGGTCTCAACTCATACAGGGATGGGTTTTTCCAGGCAATTTCAATCATGACTTGCACCGGGTTTTCCACTGCCGATTTCGCCTCCTGGCACTTCGGCGCCAGGGCGGTGCTTCTGGCGTTGATGTTTATTGGAGCGTGTGGTGGCTCTACTGGGGGGGCGATAAAAGTGGTGCGGATTTTGACCCTACTGAAATATGCGAGGGTAATGATGAGGAAGGCTATTTCACCTAACACCGTGATTCCGGTGAAATACAACCGAAAGCCTCTCTCGGAGGGAGTAATGAGAGATGTGATCTCGTTCTTCTTCCTCTATATTCTTGTCGCTGTTCTAGCTTCAATAGTGCTTTCTTTCCTGGGACTTGACCTAGAAACGTCGCTCTCGGCGGTAGCGACTTGTCAGGCAAACTGTGGCCCTGGGCTGGGGGCAGTAGGTCCCGCTGCAAATTTCGCCTGGCTGCCCAGTGCAGCCAAGGTTATCTTGATTATGTGCATGTGGTTGGGGCGGCTGGAGTTGTTTACCGTTTTCATGATATTCTCCCCGCACTTCTGGAAAGGTTAATCAAACCACACTGGAAGCTCAAAGGAGGTTTAGGCTATACTCTGCAATAGGATTATGGTCAAGGTTGCTTTTCAAGGAGAAAGAGGCGCTTTCAGCGAAGATGCCGGGGCGAAGCTTTTCGGCAAAAACATTGATTTCCTGCCGTGTATCCGGCTGAAAGAGGTCTTCGAACTTGTATCGCAGGATAAGATTGAATTCGGGGTAGTCCCCCTGGAGAATTCTCAAGCCGGCAGTATCAACGAGACGTACGATTTGTTATTGGCGTACCCTCTCAATATATTTTCTGAAGTTATTCTCAGGGTGAGCCATTACCTGATGGCTTTGCCGGGTCAGAAGTTAGCAGACATAACAACGATTTACTCACATCCTCAAGCCCTGGCTCAATGTGCGGAATTCTTAAGTAAACTCAACGTCGAAATTATGCCCAGCTATGACACTGCGGGCAGTGCCAAAATGATAAAAGAGAAAAAGTTGAGTAACTGCGCTGCCATAGCCAGCAAAAGAGCTGCCGACATCTATGGACTGGAGATTCTGGTGCCAGAAATTGAAACGAGTGCCAATAACTACACCAAATTCGTAGCTGTCTCGAAGCAGAAAGCTAAACCTGCGCAGAAGAGTAAAACCTCTCTCGTTTTTGCCGCTGAACATAAGCCTGGCTCCCTGTACAGGATTTTGGGTATCTTCGCCACGAGGAATATAAACTTAACCAAACTGGAGTCCAGACCAAGCCGCACCAAGCCCTGGGAATACGTTTTTTATGCTGATTTCGAGGGTCATATAGATGGCGAGGTTTGCCAGGAAGCTATGAGAGAACTACAGAGAGAAACGACTTTCATTAAGGTACTTGGCTCCTACCCCCAAGCTGCCTGAAGCGACCCGGCAGCCCGGGTCATCATTGCGGGCGAGTCCCACTCCTCCCCTCGGGACACCTCACAATTAGATGTGACAATCGCTAAGTTTCTCTCCTGACTACGAAGAGCGGTGGAATTGAGATTAGCTCCATGACCACGGCAAACAAGATTAAGTAATTAATAGAAACCTCATAGAGCAGCCCCATCGAGAGGCCTTCCAGAAGCCAGCCAGTTCCTTAAGCTGTATTGAAGACTCCGTAAGCATAGCCCCTCCTTGTCGCCCTACCAGTTACGATATATCAGAGAATCATTGTCCTGCAAAAGTATAATCATTGGAAGTTGCGATAAAGCCAAGCGTTGTCATACGCGGAAATTGACGATCAAAGGTTCTCTTTGATATATTGAGTACAACAAAGCAACGAAGCTTGCTTAACTGGAATACACTAGTCAAAGCGCTCCTTGGCGGAGCTGATAGCCTCTACTACTAATAAAGGTATTGGAGGCTTTTTTGTTATGGAGGGGAATGAGAATACACAGTAGCTCGCTTGCCACAAGCGCATGGGCGGATCTTGCCCTGTATCAAGGTACACCAACATGGACAAAGGATTACTAATACGTCTATTAGTTGCGATTGGTATCCCTTTCTGCCTTGTTAGTGGTCTTACAGCGTTTCTTATTACTTACCAGGGATACCTGCGCAGTGAAAAACAGGACAAAAAACTTGCATTCAGGATGGCTCTTCAGACTGCTCTTGTTATCTTAGCCGTTTTTGTTGCACTCACCGCCGCTCTCGGTTTTGTCTTAGCTAGAATAATTGCGCAGTAGCGATGATAGATACCTTTCATTGTCATGGTGAATTTGGATGGAAACAAATAAGAACAAATGGCTGAATAGAAATATCGTCGCTATGGGCTTGACCAGCTTTTTTTCTGACTTTGGTCATGAAATGGCGACAGCCATTCTACCGTCATTCTTAGTGTCAATCGGAGGATCAGCCGCCCTGCTGGGCGTTATTGAAGGGATAGCAGACGCCTCTGTCAGTGGCATGAAGCTCCTGTCCGGTTGGTACAGCGACTACATAGGGAAAAGAAAACCTTTTGCTGTAATCGGATATCTCTTAACCGCTATCGGAGTGGGTTCATTTTCTCTAGCATTTTCCTGGTCTCATGTGCTTTTGAGTCGTGTTATTGCCTGGCTTGGCAGGGGAACCAGAGAGCCTCCCAGAGATGCTCTCCTGGTTGATTCGACAAAACCAGAATACCACGGGAGGGTTTTTGGCTTTCACCGAAGTGTGGATACCTTGGGAGCCGTTGCTGGCCCGGCAATAGCCTTTTTACTAATTAAAAGCATGCCACTCCGCTCTATCTTCTTAGTTGCCTTGATACCAAGTGTACTGGCTTTTCTGACCGTTGTTCTCTTTGTCAGGGAAGTCAGAAAGGGCCATGGAGAACGAACCCATTTTCTCGTGAGTGTCAAGAGCCTTCCTCGGAATTTCAGGTTCTTTCTCATAGCTGTTGGTGTGTTTGGTTTGGGTAATTTTGCTGACTCTATGCTCATACTTAGAGCAACCGAAATTCTGTCTCCCATCAATAGCGCCTTAGTGGCGGGCAGTCTGGCTATTCTCCTGTACACGATACACAATGTTTTTTATGCTGTATTCTCTTTTCCAATAGGACTCCTTGCTGACAAGATTGGAAAAAGGAAATTACTCGTCTTTGGCTATCTTCTTACCGGGCTGAGTTCGATAGGTTTTATTTTCACCATCGGCAATTTTTTCTACTTAGTGTTACTTTTCATAGTAGCAGGCATAGCCATTGCCATCACGGATGCGTTAGAGAGGACAGTGGCCGCCGACGTGCTGCCGGAGAATTTGCGAGGAACTGGATATGGTACACTAGCTGCTGTCAATGGTATTGGAGATTTTGCTTCGAGTTCTGTGGTGGGGTTGCTCTGGACTACCATCTCACCTGCAGCTGGTTTTGGATATGGAGCAGCACTATGTACGCTGGGAGCTATACTGTTATTCGCTGTAAAAGGGCGTGGTAGTCATAGTATTTGATAAAGGCCTAATAGCTTCCTTCATTTCGCTGGGCATATTGTAAGACGGCTAGCCAATTTCGCCTTTCATGCTGCGATGGTTCTTTCAATCTTGCCTTAGTCTGAGGATGGAAGACCAAGGCAGTAATGTGTCTTATCTCGACCGGACTCAGTATTCAAGGAATTGTCTTCTGAGAGGCGCTGAACGGCACCAATAAGATTCGGCAACTATGCTATAACTTTGCCCTAAGCTTTTTGTATGTGCTACTCACAGCTTCCGATATAACTTTGGTGTCAGACAACACCGGCATAAAGTTGGTGTCGCCTTGCCACCTGGGCACTATGTGCGTATGAATATGCTCCGCTATACCAGCTCCGGCAATTTTGCCCACATTCAAGCCAATATTGAAGCCAGTTGGTTTCAACACCTGTTTTAGAAGCCCCAAGCCTTTCTTGATAATGTCAAAATGCTCCTTTGCTTCTTCATCCGTCAAGTCCTGTAAGTCTGCTATATGCCGATAAGGGGCGACCATCAAATGCCCCGGATTATAGGGAAAGGCGTTCAAGATTATGAAATTGTGCTGACCACGATAAAGGATAAAATTCGCCTCGTCATCATCTTCCCCGGGTTTTCGGCACAAGATACAGCCGCTTTCTTGAGCCATTTGTAGATATTCTATCCGCCACGGTGCCCAAAGATGTTCCATCAAACTCATATAGTATGCTGATTTCAGGCTAAGTGCAATAGGATTCTCAGTTTGAAATGAAGAATTCTGGACGTGGCAAAATGAGTTGACTCTGGGATTCAGCCAGGAATAGAATACTTCGGGGGTAACAGGTAATATGCTTGAGGTTCTGACTCAGAAGCTGACCGCTGTATTTGACAAGCTTGGCAGGAAAGGCAAGCTTAGCGAAGGGGATGTTGACGATGCTTTACGTCAGGTGCGGCTGGCGCTCTTGGAAGCGGACGTGAACTTTAAGGTGGTCAAGGAATTCTTGACCAAGGTACGAGAACGTGCTATTGGCTCTGAAGTATTGCGCAGCCTGACACCCGCCCAGCAGATCATCAAAATTGTCAACGAAGAGTTAATTGCTATCCTGGGTGGAGAGCCCAGCCGTTTAGCTTCGGTTACTGACTTACCAGCGGTCGCTTTGCTCGTAGGATTGCAGGGCTCCGGTAAGACCACTACCGCAGTGAAGCTAGCCGTTCACCTTAAACATCAAGGACAGCGTCCCTTATTAGTAGCTGCTGATATCCGCCGACCTGCTGCTATTGAACAACTCAAATTGCTGGGTGAGCGACACGATATCCCGGTATACAGTGAGGATGCTAGCGTGGCAGCAACCACAATTTGCCAGCATGCTCTAAAGCAGGCTAAGGAAAAAGGGGCGAACTGGGTGATAGTAGATACTCAAGGGCGCCTGCATATTGATGAAGCCATGATGCAGGAATTGGCTGATATCAAATCCCTGGTACAGCCTTCAGAAGTGTTACTTACGGTAGATGCTATGATGGGGCAGGATGCCGTGAGAGTTGCTCAAGAATTCCACAGCCGCATCGGCCTCACAGGACTTATTCTGACGAAGATGGACGGAGATGCCCGAGGTGGAGCTGCTCTCTCCATTAGATTTGTTACCGGGGTGCCCATAAAATACCTGGGCATGGGTGAGAAGATGGATGCTCTGGAAGTATTTCATCCCGACCGTTTAGCATCTCGTATTCTAGGTATGGGAGATATGCTCACCCTCATCGAGCGAGCTGAGACGGCCTTTGACGAGCAACAGGTCAAGAATCTGGAGGGGAAAATGCGCAGTGGGGATTTTGACCTTGAGGACCTTCTCAGTCAAATGCGTCAAATCCACAAGATGGGGTCCCTGGGGCGACTGGTGGAAATGATGCCGGGCTTTTCTAAATTCGCTTCCCATCTGCCAGATGACGAAGGTGAGAAGCAGCTAAAGAAGATAGAGGCCATCATCTTATCTATGACTTATGAGGAGCGGCGCAGTCCGGCCATCATTGACGGTAAACGGCGAAGCCGTATTGCCCGGGGGAGCGGCACCACATCCAAAGATGTTAATCAACTTCTTAACCAGTTTCGGGAGATACAGAAGCTGACCAAGTCACTAGCACGAGGCAAGTTACCCAAAAAGATCGGGACTATGCTTGACATGCCCTAGACATGACATCAATCTAGATAGCCCTTGAGCTTTCGACTGCGGGTGGGATGACGTAACTTGCGTAGAGCCTTGCCTTCAATCTGTCGTATCCTTTCCCGAGTTACATTGAATTCTTTACCCACCTCTTCCAGAGTTCGAGCATGTCCGTCTTTAAGGCCAAATCTAAGCTGCAACACCTTTTTTTCACGCTCGGTAAGTTCACCAAGCACTTTATCTATTTGTTCTTTGAGCAGCTGCTGTGAAGTGGCTTCGGTTGGCGCCAAACTGGCATGATCTTCAACAAGGTCGCCTAACCGGCTATCTTCATCCTCGCCGATAGGCATGTCCAGCGATATCGGCTCACGGAAAAACAAGGCCATGACTTCTTCTACTCTTTCTGGTGACATGCTCAGGCGGCCGCCAATTTCTTCGTAACTTGGCTCGCGTCCAAGTTCTTGAACTAACTGCCGCATTGTGCGCAACAGCTTGTTAATTGTTTCTACCATGTGCACCGGAATGCGAATGGCGCGGGACTGGTCAGCTATAGATCGCGTGATACCTTGCCTGATCCACCATGTTGCATAAGTACTGAACTTATAGCCTTTCCTATACTGAAACTTGTCCACAGCCCGGATAAGGCCAATATTCCCTTCCTGGATAAGCTCAAGGAGAGGCATGCCATGCCCAATGTATTTCTTGGCTATGCTTACCACCAGGCGCAGGTTCGCTTCAGTGAGGTGCCTCTCCGATGCCCTTGCTTCAGCCTGTACCCGTCCAAAGTAAGCTTTGAACTCATTGCTATGAGACTCGATATGAGATAGGAATTTGTCGTTAGTCTGGAGAGTCTTTAGCTTTTGCCATGAAGTCTTGTTTTTAGCTAGGAGCTCTAACAACTGCGGGGGCAAAAGCTGACTATTTATGGAAAGATTTACTATAGCATCTTCGGCTGTAGTGGTTCCCTTGCCTATGCCCTTGGCAGTTGCCTCTATTAACGATACGTCTATAACCTCATCAATGGCCGAGCGGAATTTGGGATTCTTGATCGTCTCTACTACATTCCTGGAGGGATCTATGCCAACGTGCTCTGTGACAATCTGAACGACGGGGTATGCCTTGGATAATTGAGAAAGCACGTGAAGAACTATGTCAACCGGTGAAGGAAATTTCTTGTATTTTCTGAAATGGTTTTCTTCGATTCCCTCTAAGCTCCTCCCCAGCTCTATCCTACGGCATAGTGACTTCTCTTCACTAACATTTAGAAGTGGCACTCTGCCAATTTCCTGAAGATACATCCGAGCGGAGTCATCGGTTATCTCATGCTCTTCCAGCGGTGCCGGTGGCTTGATTTCTTCAGCCTCGTCGGCAAGAAATTCTTCGCCTTCCTCTTTTTCTTCAACTTCCTCAGCTAAGGTGGTGACATCCTCAACTTCGGCTTCATCACTGAGTAAGCCTTCAGCTACTACCTCATCACCATCCAAGTTAATGGGTTCTTCTTTCATTGAATCCATGATTTCTTTCTTTCTTGATAAAGACTTCTTGAAGCTTTTGCCCGGAATTTATTCCTTGTTCCTCTAGTTTAGACAACTCTGAGCTTACGCCACCTTTTTCCCTTTCGATTTCAAGCGTCGCCTCTTTCTCAGTTTCTAATTTCCGGGATAACTTCTCCTGTAGACGGAGAATACAATTGGCTAAATCACGCTGCCGTGTACGCTCATTTTCCCGTATAGCTGGCGGGAAACCTTTTTTAGCCAAATAGTATAAATGTTCTAACAAGCTAGTGTCAAGTTTGCTTTCAAGTTCTGACATATCAGAAGAATCGTGCCATTTGACAAAGACCTCGCGATTTTCCGTGAATTCGAAGTGTTCCGGCGATAGCTCTTGAGTTAAAGAGCGAAGCTCTGGGTATTGAAGGAGGAGGGCCAGGCAGTATTCTTCGATAGGGTTACATACAAACTGGCGGGCAAGGCGAGATTGTTCCGTGAACCTGACAGGTTGAGGCTTTTTCCGACCGGCTTTTGATTCCCACAAAGTGGCTCTTATGGCGGACTCTTCGACTTTCAATTCACGTGCCAGTTTCTTCAGGTAATGGGATTGTTGTACAGGGTCTTTTATTTCATAAATTGAGGGCAGGAGCTTCTGTACAGCCAGAGACTTGTCTCTAGCTTTGTTGATATTGACCTTGCTTATTACAGATTTGAAGGCGAAGTCCATGATAGGCAGAGCTTCTTCTACTAGCTTCTGCCAGAGAGGAAGGTCCTCTCCTATTACTTCATCCGGGTCTTTCCCCGGAGGTAATAATATGACATTTGCTTCTGCATTAGAGTAAGCCAGTATCGCTTTACCTCGCAACGTAGCTTCTTCTCCGGCGAGATCGGCATCCAGTGCCAGAGTTATATTATTGGTCAATCTTTTGATGCCTTCCACTTGCTTCTCGGTTAAGGAAGTACCCATTGAGCCAACTACATTTTGCCAGCCGTGCTGGTGAGCGGTGAGAACATCCATGTAGCCTTCCACGATTATTGCCAAGTTTTTCTTCTTGATGGCAGATTTAGCCTTATCAATGCCATACAAGCTCATACTCTTATCGAAGACTGGTGTTTGCGGAGAGTTGATATATTTGGGCAGGGAGTCGTCCAGGACTCTGGCTCCGAAACCAGTGACTCGACCTTTGCTATCACATATGGGAAACATCAGCCGGTTGCGAAATCGGTCGTAACTGCCCCCTTCCTCTTTTTCAATTAGTAGACCAGCCTCTACTAGCTCCTTTTCCGTGTAACCTCTTCCCAGCAGGTAATTCTTAATGGCTTCCCACGCATCGGGACTGAAACCGAGACGGAATTCCTTGACAGTCTCGGGCATGACCTTTCTTCTTGCCAGATAGCTTCTTGCTACCTCCCCTGCCTTAGTGCTCGAAAGTAGGTGATAATAGTATTCAGCGGTTGCCTCATTAATCTGAAATAATCTCTCTTTCTTCTCATCCTCAGCCTTGCTTGGCGTCTCCAGACGGCCCAAAGTTATGCCACTCCTTTCAGCCAAAAGGCGAAGAGCCTGGCCGAAGTCAACGCCCTCCCGTTTCATGACAAACGAGAAGATATCGCCACCAGTCCCACACGCACCAAAGCAATGCCAGCTTTGTTGCTCAGGAAAGACGTAAAAGGAAGGATGTTTCTCACTATGGAAGGGGCATAAGCTTTTGAAATTGCGCCCTGCTTTTTGTAGAGTAACATACTCAGAAATAAACTCTACTATGTCTAACCGTTGCTTTACCTCTGTTATTGCGCTCATTGGGATATCTCTTCAGCTAATCTTAGCGCATACTGGTCGGTCATCCCTGCAATGTAGTCAATCACTTTGCGTCCTTTGTCGTCTGGTAAACAGGCAAATTCCCGAGGTAATCTGTCCTCGTGCGCTAGAAAGTAAGAATATAACAAACGTAATACCTGTCTCGCTTTTATTGCATCTTCGCTAGCTAAGCTCGGATGATACACCTTGTCAAATAGAAACTGGCGGAATATGTTAGTCGCTCCTATGACTTCCGAACTCATGCCTATGGTTGGGTTGGTTAAATTGCCATTGCCTCTGACAGACCAGGAGCAATCTATTATGTCGCAAACCAGGGTATTAATTCGCTGTGAATGCATATGGCCCAAACCTGCTACTACCGGCTCGGGCAGATCCTTCTGGGAGATAATGCCAGCTCTAATAGCGTCTTCCACGTCGTGGTTGACATAGGCCACGATATCGGCTATCTTGCATATTTGTCCCTCCAGAGTGTGGACATCTCCCCATCCCTCTCCCAGGATATCAGCCTGTCCCTTGGAATGATTGAGAATGCCATCTCGCACTTCCCATGTGAGATTCAGTCCCTGTCCCTCTCTTTCCAATAAATCAACTACTCTTAGGCTTTGCTCATTATGTCTGAAGCCACCATGACACAACTCGTTCAGGACTTCCTCCCCTATATGACCGAATGGCGTATGTCCCAAATCATGTCCGAGAGCGATAGCCTCGGCGAGGTCTTCGTTGAGATTAAGAGCCCGAGCTATAGTTCTGGCTATCTGGGATACCTCCAGAGTGTGAGTGAGCCTGGTGACATAATGGTCACCCAGGGGAGCAATGAAGACCTGTGTCTTGTGTTTTAGCCGACGGAAGGCCTTGGAATGGACAATACGGTCACGGTCTCGTTGGAAACTCGTCCTTATCGGACATGGTTCTTCCCATTTCAGCCGGCCACGACTGAACTTACTCTTAGCGGCATAGGGGGAAAGGCCTTCTTCTCTTTCTTCTGTCTCTTCACGTATATGAAGCTTGTTAACCATCGACTCACTATAATACTGCAGGCCAAGGCAAAATCCTTAATTTATTGGAGGAGCACCCTCACGTCCTCACGTGCGCTTTCTTCTTTTCTTTGATTCTATCTTCTTCTCCACCTCCGCGACGTTCAATCTCGTTGACAGCACCACATCCGGGTTCAGAGACATTGAATCTATCCCACATTCAACCAGAAACTCGGCAAATTCAGGGAAATCACTCGGCGCTTGACCACATATCCCTACTTTTCTCCTTGGTTTGTGGCTGTGCGCAGTATATATAAGTTGCTTTACCAGTCTCTTTACTGCTTCATTTCTTTCGTCAAATATGTGCGCCACAAGTTCAGAATCCCTATCCAGGCCGAGAGTCAATTGCGTTAGATCGTTCGAACCTATGCTGAATCCATCAAATACATCGCCGTATTCGTCGGCCAAGATCACATTCGATGGTATCTCGCACATCACATACACTTCTAAACCGTTCCTTCCCCGCCTCAAGCCAAACTCTTCCATGGCTCTTATCACTTTCCTCCCTTCTTCCGGTGTTCGGCAAAAAGGAACCATCACCTTCACGTTGGTCAACCCCATCTCTTCTCTCACTTTCCTTATCGCCTGGCATTCCAAACCAAAGGCGGGCTTGAACTTCTCGTCATAATACCGAGATGCTCCCCTCCAGCCAATCATGGGATTTCTCTCCTTCGGCTCGTAACGATATCCCCCAATCAGATTGGCATACTCATTTGTCCTGAAGTCAGAGAAACGAACGATGACCTCATTGGGATAGAACCCCGCCGCTATTTTCGCTATCCCCATCGCTAAGGTGTCAATGAAAAACCCTTTCTTGTCCTTATATGCTGCGCTCTTCTCGTCTATCTGTTTGATTACGTCTGTCAGTTTCTCGTCAGTACTCGCCGCTTTCTGCAACTTATCATATTCTATTAGCGCCATGGGATGTATGCCGATATAAGAGTTGATGATGAACTCTTCCCGGGCCAAGCCCACACCATCATTGGGAATTTGACTTTGAATAAACGCACCGCCGGGAATGCCGAAGTTCATCATTATTCTGGTCTTGGGTCTGGGGACCTTAGTCACTTCTACCTCATCTATTCGATATTTCAGCTTCCCTTCATATATCCTGCCCTCGCCTCCTGAGCAATCTATCGTGATCTCTTTTGTCTCCTCCAAGACTTCCGTCCCATTGCCGGTGCTAATTACACACGGTACCCCGAGCTCACGACTAACTATAGCTGCATGACAGGTCCTGCCACCTTTGTTGGTAACTATGCCACTGGCATTCTTCATTATGGGTTCCCAGTCGGGGTCTGTCATGTCAGCCACCAGAACTTGACCACTCTTGAATTTCTCGATTTCACTGCTATCTTCTATTACACACACTTCACCCTGTCCTATCTTTGTACCCACTGGCTCCCCTCTAAGCAGTAATTTTCCCTTTTGTTCAAGCACATAAGTCCTCAGTGAAGCTAAGTCTACCTGCGAATGCACCGTCTCCGGCCGGGCCTGGACTACAAAAAGCTCCCCGCTTGCCCCATCCTTTGCCCATTCAATATCCATGGGCACGCCATAATGCTCTTCTATAATGCAAGCCCATCTGGCAAGAATCAAGATTTCATCGTCACTTAGTGCGAACTGTCTTTGCTCCTCAACCTTGACCTCTTTCTGCTCCGCTCCAGACCCATGTCTCATGTAGACCAATTTCTTATCCTTCCTCCCCAGCTTCTTCTCCACAATAGGTCTGAAACCCTGCTCTAAAGTGGGCTTGAAAACGTAAAACTGGTCTGGGTCAACAATTCCCTGTACCACATTTTCTCCCAGACCATAGGCAGCAGTTATGTAGACCACGTCCCTGAAACCTGAATCTGTATCTATGGAAAACATGACACCGGAGCAGGCCAAATCGGAACGAACCATCTTTTGCACCCCCACTGATAGGTAGACACTCAGGTGATCGAACCCCTTGTCTACCCGGTAGGATATTGCCCGGTTCGTGAACAAAGATGCAAAGCAGTCCATCACCCTTTCCAGGAGGTCACCTTCTCCGCGCACGTTCAAGTAACTCGTCTGCTGTCCCGCAAATGAAGCTGTAGGTAAATCTTCGGCGGTGGCACTGCTTCTCACAGCGACATCCACATTCTTTCCAAATCTCTCTTCCATCTTCCGATACGAAAGCGCTATCTCCTCCTCCAACTCTTCTGGGCAGCGAGCATGTGCTATCAGATTCCTCAACTTCTCGCCCCTGTCTGCCAAATTCTCCATATCGTGTGTATCCAGGTCCGCCAAAGTGTCTTTGATTCTTTGGCCTATGCCTGCTTTCTCTATCACATACTTATATGCCTCGGCAGTAATGGCAAATCCTGAGGGAATGTTTACCCCTTTTTTGCCCAAATCTCTTATCATCTCGCCGAGAGATGCGTTCTTGCCGCCGACCAAAGCTACATCCTGGGCTGCAATCTCTTCAAACCATTTCACAAACTTCATAGTTCCCTCTCCGATCTACAGACTATGGTTATATTCGCACACACCATTTCAGTTGAATCTGCCTCGTCGCCCACTCAAGCAGGAAAAATGAAAAATAATACCTCATTATATCATGCCCCGGCACGTTCGAAGGAAGAGGTACCCTTGCCTTTCTTCCTCGGCTTTACCACTACCAACCTATCCCCTTACCATCTGCTGCAGTGCCATTCTTATCTTTTCTTCTAAGCTTAGTCCCTCAGAATCCGCAAGCTTAGAGACAGCTTTAGTGGCTTCCGTTACAGAGTAGCCCAGGCTGGTTAAAGCAGCTATGACGTCGGTATTCTCAGGGGCTAAGGGCAGGGCTACCTCTTTCCACTCCTTTTCCAATTTACCCTTGAGCTCAACGACAAGGCGACTGGCCGTCTTTTTGCCAATGCCCGGCGCCTGGCTCAGGAGTTCGATATCGCCGCTGGTTATAGCCACGACAAGTCGCTCGGGACTCCAGGTCGAGAGTAGAGCTAAACCCAACTTAGCCCCAATTCCGGAGACGGAAATGAGGTTTTTGAATAAAGCTAATTCTTCGCTTGAGACAAAACCGTAAAGGGAAATATTATCCTCTCTCACATGGAGATGGGTATGGAGGAAGACCTTGCCCTTGACAGCTCCTAATCGGCTCAAAGTTGAGCTGGGCACATATACCAGGAAACCTATCCCGCCGACATCAACGATAATGGAGTCGCTACCACGATATTCCAGTATCCCTTCTAATGTAGCTATCATTCCGGCGTATGTTCACCGAGCCAGTGGCTAAGGCGCCTTTGCTGGATGTGGCACATAGCTACAGCCAGAGCATCTGCAGCATCGCTAGGCTGAGGTAGCTCAGCAAGCCCGAGCTGGACTCTTACCATTTCCTGAACCTGTTGCTTGTCGCTTTGTCCATAGCTCGTTATTTGCTGCTTTACCTTGGCCGGCGAGTAATAGTACACGGGCAATTCCTGGTTGACTGCTGCCAGGATAGCTATAGCTTGTGCTTTGCCAATAGCGAACGCTGATTTTACGTTGTGGCCGATAAAGGGGTCTTCAATGGCCACTTCCCCGGGCTTATGCCTGGCGATAATTTTGCTTAATTCACTATAAAGAGAGCGCAGCCTTTGCTCCATGGGAAGCCTGCGCGACAACTTGATTACCCCGCAATCTACCATGTGCATTTCCTCTTCGCCGTCCACCACACCGTATCCTAAATTTATAGTACCAGGATCAATGCCGAGAATGCGCATGTTAGGTTTGACTGCGCAGCCTTTCTAAGGTAGTATCGGAAAAATCGAGATTGGAGAAAACGTGCTGTACGTCGTCTAAGGCTTCCAGCTCGTCGAGAAAATTCAAGGCCTGAACCGCTTTATTCTCGTCCAGTATCACTGTAGTTTTGGGCGCTAGCGAGAGCTCTGCCGAAACCACATGCTCTTTCTCTTCAATGATCTTTCTTATCCTCTCCAGATCCTGTGGCTGCGTGTAAATCTCCACAAAACCATTGTCACTCTTAACATCTTCGGCCCCGGCATCAATAGCTCGCAGCACTATCCCTTCGGCATCTGAGGCATTGCTTTCTACACTGATTACCCCTCTATTCTCGAAGAGCCACGAGACGCAACCGCTCTCACCGAGATTCCCACCGTGACGGGTGAAGAGACGACGCACATCCTGAACAGTCCGATTACGATTATCGGTCAAGGTGTCTACCAGGACTGCTATCCCGCTCGGCCCATAGCCTTCGAATCTCACCTCAGCCAAGGCTGCTCCCCCAGCTTCACCGCTACCCCTCTTGATGGCTCTCTCGATATTGTCCGAAGGCATGTTACTATCACGGGCTTTCTGAACTGCTAAACGTAACCGGAAATTACTATCCAGACTGGTCCCACCCTGACGCACGGCAACTATGATTTCCCGAGCCAGCTTGGTAAACAGCTGCCCGCGTTTCGCATCAGCCGCTCCCTTCTGCCGCTTAATATTTGCCCACTTAGAATGTCCTGACATCGCTATCCTTTATACCATTTTACCACTGCAACTCCCGAAAGGTAAAGCAAATGCCTTGGTTCAAGGGCTCTAGTGAGGTGCCCGCAATGCGAAGAAATGGGCGGGAACAAAACTCCCCCTACAGATGGCTGAATGTAGTGCAGGCTCTAGCCTCGTGCTGCACGACCCCAAATGGTCGCACTACAAGAATCTGGAGCCCACATTCTTCAGCCCTTCCGTGTAAGGCGGCCTTATTATGCCCTTCTCGGTGATTATGGCAGTTACATAACTGGGGGGAGTGACATCGAAGGCAGGATTGGCTGCCCTTACGCCTGCAGGCGCAATGGGGACTCCCTGGATATGAGTTACCTCTTCAGGGCTTCGCTCTTCAATCGGGATTTGGTAGCCACTGGTCAGGGAGAGGTCAATTGTGGTGGTCGGGGCGGCGACATAGAACGGGATGCCATGGGCATTGGCAAGTACCGCCAGACTGTAGGTGCCAATCTTGTTGGCGGTATGGCCACTGGCCGCAATTCTGTCGGCGCCAACAATGACGCAGTCAATCTCTCCCTGTTTCATAAAATAGCCAGCCATGGAATCGGTAATCAGAGTTACCGGGATATTCTCCTGCATTAGTTCCCAGGTGGTGAGCCGTGCTCCCTGGAGAAGCGGACGCGTCTCGGTGGCAAAGACGCTCAGTTTCTTTCCTTGCTCTTTGGCAGCTCTGATGACACCCAGGGCAGTGCCATAGCCGGCAGTGGCCAAAGGACCGGCGTTACAATGAGTAAGCACGGTGAACCCATCCTTGATAAGCTCGGCTCCCAGCCTGCTGAGCTTCTCAGTGGAGGCTATTTCTTCCTGGTGAATCCGCTTTGCCTCATTGATAAGCGATTTTCTTATTTCAGCAACGCCATCTCCTTTAGCAGCCTTCTTCATCCTGTTGATAGCTTGAAAGAGGTTAACTGCGGTCGGCCGGGAGGCAGCAAAGGCCTGCATCACCTGATTCAACTGAGCGAGAAAATCATCCTTCTTTGCCGTCTTAATACCTCCTGCCCCCAAGGCTATCCCATAGGCAGCAGCGACCCCGATGGCTGGCGCCCCACGGACCTTCATTTCCTTAATAGCCAGAACTACATCGTGGTAATTATCCAGGTCGGCGAAGACTTGCTCCCGCGGAAGCTTGCTCTGGTCCAGTATTCTTAGCTTGCCATCAAGCCATTCTATTGTTTTAGCCACCATCGCTGTTAGTATAATCTAAAGGACGAACACAAAGGAAGTTTCAGATGGGCATTTGGTGACACCTTCCTCTCTTTCCGACCCCTTCGCTTCTTGTCATTCTGAGCGAAGCGAAGAATCCAACCCCGCTCAGGGTGAGAAAACAAACTAGCAGACCAAAATTTGATAACCAGAAAGAATAATGGTATCTTTATCAAATTCCCCCGTCCGGGAGGCAAAGATGGCCAGGATTTATTTCATAGATGTTACCAATCGCGATGGCGTTCAAACCGCACGTCTTGGCCTATCCAAGCTGGAAAAGACCATGATAAATATGTACCTCAATGAAATGGGTGTCTTCCAGTCCGAATTTGGTTTCCCGACAACAAGACACGAACAGTATTATCTTCAGGCGAACCTGGAACTAGCCGATATGGGCGTCCTGCAACCCATCCGTTTGGGAGGGTGGATAAGGGGAGTTGTGGATGACGTGGAGAAGGCTTTCAAGCTTGTTCCAAAAATGAAGCACCTTAATCTCTCCATTTCCACATCGGACCAGATGATTCAGGGCAAATTTCAGGGTGCCAAGAGCCGCGAAGATGTCGCAAGCATGATGGTGGATGCTGTAGAAGCGGCTCGCGCCCATGGCGCCCGAAGCATAGGCGTAAATGCCGAGGATGCCTCCCGAACTGATATAGATTTCTTACTTAGATTTGCCTCGGCAGCCAAGCAACATGGAGCTGATCGGTTTAGATATTGTGACACACTGGGCTATGACAACCCGTTTACCATCTACGAGACCGTCAAGACGCTAGCCGAGAATGTCGCTATCCCTATTGAGCTCCACTGTCATGGCGACCTGGGAATGGCTGCGGCTAACTCCCTTGCCGGGGCTAAAGGAGCCATAGATGGCGGGCAAGATGCCTACATTAACACCACGGTCAACGGAATGGGCGAAAGAGCCGGCAATGCCGACCTTGTCGCTACAGTTCTAGCCATCGCCAAATCCAAGGGATTTGCGCAAAAATATCAACTGGCAAAGCCCATAGACCTGAAAAAGGCCTGGAAAATAAGCCGATTTGCCAGCTATGCTTTTGAGGTCCCTATTCCCATAAATCAGCCGGGTGTCGGAGCAAATGCCTTTGCTCATAGTTCCGGCATCCATGCCGATGGTGTATTAAAAGACCCTCAGAACTACGAGCTGTACAGCTTCGATGAAGTAGGTAGGGGTGAACCGGAGCTTGTAGAGACCGGCAGGGCGATATGCTCCGGAGAATATACTGGAATATCTGGGTTCAGACACATAATGGGCCGGATGGCAGTGACTTTTGAGGATGCTGCGCAAGCTGAAGAGGTTTTGGAATTGGCAAGATATGCTAACGTGGAGGCGCAAAAACCACTGATTGAGGATGAATTGCTGTTCATTGCCAAATATCCCAAAATCGCCCGGAAATTGTTGACACTCATACCGCCAGAGTAAGCCCTCCTTGACATTGAGCTCATTCCATTTGATAATATAGATAGTTAATTGCGGGTGTAACTCAGCGGTAGAGTGCTTGGTTCCCAAGCACACCTTGAATAGTCATTGGGGAGTATATTCACGGAACCACGTCGGCACCAATAGCCATAACGGCACTCACGCGGGAGTAGTTCAGTGGTAGAACATCTGCTTCCCAAGCAGAGAGTCGCGAGTTCGAGTCTCGTCTCCCGCTCACTTCCCTTCCCGCTATCATAACTACCAAGACAACTGCCTATTTGACGCCTGCCATTCCGCCACTTCGGCACCTATTTCTGCGCTTCAAATTCTCTCTTTGACACGGATACAAAAATAATTGCCAGTATCCCCAAAATGTGTGCTGGAAGGGCGCAAATAGCCCCGGCTAAGGACAGGCCAAAACTTTTCCTTCTTATCGCCGAGATGCCACCTACTACAGCTATTATGCCCAAAACTAGAAGAGGCACTCCCAGATAAGTAAACGATGGCATGATATGTATTTCAAACCGTTCGCCTGACCATGGCATAGGCGGAAAGGGCCGAAACACGCCCGGAATAATACCGCTCATCGTTAAAGCCGTCACTACTGCCCCAAAAATCGTCTCAAATGCCCCCCCTATTATGCTTAAGATTCCACCCGCGGTAAGCAACCCCCTCCTATGACTACCACTAGATTCCATTCTACTTCCCTCCTACTTTATGCTAACCCCTAACAGCCTCAAAATCAACGCCACTACTAATCTTCCGATACCACACTTAAACCTTCCGATACCCCTCTGCAATCCTGCTTTCTCAAATTTCTCCAAAACGGGATATATGTCAAGATATATAACCTTCTTTCTCTTGCTTCTTCTCTTTCTTCTCTCTCCAGGTGGCATGTCGCAAGCGACCGCCACCCGCCTCTCGTTATGCAGCAAAATGCCCTAAAAGGCACTTCTAAGCCTTCTACAGACCTATTAACCAGCCCAACCATATAAAACTTTCTCTTTTAGGTTCACTCCGCAAACTCCGTTTTCTCCGCCCTCCAGACCTTAAGACTGTGACTTCATCTACCTCACACTCTCATAATCGAACAAACCCATCCATTTCTCAACACCCTTCTTAACATTCCAAGTCCGTCTCATCTCCCCTTCGGTCCGAAAAACTCTGTTTCTCAGTGTTAACACTTTTCACAAAAAACATCTATAATATGATTATAATAAATATAACAAAAAAACGGCTCTCCTTAGCATACTAAGTATGATACTCAAAGAACACAAGAACAGACTTCTCACTATCATCCAGGAATCCGGCTTTGACCCTGGACTTTTCACCACCCAACCTGAGACTATCGCCAACGAAGAATTCTTTGCCATACACCTCCGCAATTCATCAATACGCTTTGCATTACGGCCCTATGGTGATTTCAACACATTTCAATTCTACCAGTCCACCTTTACACCAGGCTTCTACTTCACAGGCCCATATGGTTACTATCATCCTAAAGACCTATACGCCAAATTCGAGAACTGGCTCAATACTGTTGTCAGACCCCATCTCGATGAACTCAATGCTCCTGATTTATGGCAGGCTCTTCAAGACACTCTTTCAGTACCAACAGGGCAAAAACAATCTCCACTCGACCTTGAGCCATTCTCAGAAGACGAAAAAGTCCAGCTTAGAGTTTCTATCGAGAGATTACGACTGTCAATTAGCAATAACTTCAATCTGCAAAGCAAACAACTAGCCACTGTCAATAAGCTCCTCAAACACCTTTCTGATGCCCTCGATAAACACAGCAGGTTCGATTGGAGAGGTATTGCCATCAATGTAGCGGTTACCATTGCCCTTCATCTCGCACTAAATCCCGACCAGACCAAGCAACTCTTTCAATTATTCAAAGACGTATTTTCAAACGTTATCCACCTACTACCATAAATCTCTAACCATGCGGCTACGCTTTTATAACCACTACTTCCTCTTCGAGTAGAATTCGCTACCACCTTTACGAAGTATACGCTTCATAAGCTCACGTGCCAACACAGAAGAACCAGTATGTATCAGCGCATGCACACCTACCTTTTTACCTCTAATACCGGCAGGCTCGACTACATACTGAACCCTGTGCCCGCAACCATCACCATCCTGGTAAAATCTTTTACACTTCTGATCAAACACAGGCTCAACCTCTTATCTTTCAGAACTTCTCCCAGGACCTCCAACGTTTTCATTCCTTGCATTTGCCTTGACATTTCCACCACTTTTAACATACTATAAAACATACTGTAAAAGATGAGGCTTGGGAGGTCAATAGTGATCCCATAATTTAGCTTCCCAAGTAAGACGTCGTGGGTTCGAATCCCATCACCCGCTGTGGTGAAATCATAACAAGCAAAAGTATAAATCAGAAAATGAGAATAAAGTTAAATAATAGCCAACTGGCAGGGTTAGCGCATCAGCTTCCTTTCGAAGTGATAGTAGAAGAGCCGCGGGATGTTAAGGGCTTATTGGAAATATTAGGCCACAATATGCCCTGGGATGAAACAGGCCTTAACAAATTTGGCGATCCCCTCAGGAAGCCCAATAGGGTGACCTTCTCTGTGGAGGCAATTGACGGGGGATTTATTTGCGACATTCATCCTGCTTTCGCCATCTATATTTCTACCCTCTTGTCAGTAGAAAAATAGGCTGCACGCAGTCTCACAAAATCATGGGCCGTTAGCTCAGCTGGTAGAGCACCTGACTTTTAATCAGGGTGTCGCGAGTTCGAGTCTCGCACGGCTCACTAGCTAAATCATCAGAATTTGCTAACATCTTACCAACATTAGCATCTGAGTTTTCACTGTCACCTACCATTCACTCCGTCAATAGTCAAAAATCGCAATTTCGCCTTCTCTATCTAATCAAAACAAATTGTTTACATCTCTTTACTCCAATAGTCTTTCTACACGGTTCTTTTCCACTTTCCTTGAATCTCCATACAAGCTCCTATAGAATACTATTACCCTATGGAGGACGTTAAGGATTTTTTCAAGCTCTGTAGTGATTGGCTGCTTGGGACTATACAAACCAGAATTATTGCTGTTCTCTTTATAGTAGCCCTTACCGTCAAGCTCACAGACTACTTTGTGCCTATTTTCTCTATCTACTCTACAGCTTCTCGTGTCATGGATATAATTTTCTTGGTTGATTTCGTATTTACTGGTATCGCTGCAGGAAACTGGCTCTTCCGTAAACTCTGGAAAGGTCTTCAACAATTCTGGTAATTCTTCCAACGCCTTTCCCCTGACAAACATTACTATTATCAAAACTAAGACATAAGCATGTCCACCAAATTCTTGACAATTGACCTCCAATAAATCACAATCTTACATGATATCTTTCCCTTGAATAGGAACACCCAAATTCATATCTATAAACTCTCATCGATATATAGGTAATGGCAAATACTAAACCCGACACTCTGGCATCCGTGCCAAAGCATAGAGTGCTGCTCTTTGGGAGGAAGCTTTTCGACCTTTACGGCTCTCAGCTATCCTCCACAAATAATGCTGATATTCAAGTTATCGATTTTCCATATGATGAAGACCAATACAGCAATCTCCAAAGACTCACTGACTACACGCTTGTCGTGACTGACTATGCTCCCTTTCAATACGATGAAGACCTCTACCCCGAACAACAGAATGTCTTTGATAAACTTATATCCGAAGCTTTACAGTCAGGTACTACAATCTGCTTTGTTCACTATAATGAAGACATTCCTAGAGGCGACAAGTACTCAACGAAAGCCGCCGAAATCTATGCAGGAGATTGCGCCAAACTTAGGCGTTCACAACTTGGCTTTCGTATCCTCGACAGATTATCCATTAGACCCTGGAAAAATGATACACCTATTCTTGACTGCACTATTCAGCGGGGAGTGTTCCAACCGTTCTTGATTAAATGGGGAGCTTCTCACAATTGCTTTGTCCCTGACAATGACACGCACTTCGATGATATTATCGTTAGTTACCGAAACCTCCCGATTGGTTTTACAAAAGAGTTGGGGCGCGGTCGAATCATATTTCTTCCTTTCCAGCGAGACTTCGACCGAGAGGACGACCTATTAAAAGGTATATACACCCTCGTCGATTGTCTGCTCACATACATTGCTAAAATGCAGCAACCCTTACCGGAACACGAAGGCGCCCCTTTCTTCAAAGATGAAGAACCCCTCAATAAGGAACTTCAACGGATCGAGAAGCAACTCAAAAACAAGAAGCAGGAGCTTGAACCCTTTGCAATCGCCAAACAACTCCTGTACCTAGCTGAATATAGACTCGAGAACGCTGTCCCCAACTTCATCCAGGAGCATTTAGGGATAAAAACCGAAAGACACGAGCAGTATGTTGAGGACTGCTGGATCCTTAATGACTCCGGAAAAAGACTTGCCATCTGCGAAGTCAAAAGCTATGTGAAGGGCTGCAAACGTGGCGCCATATATTCCGTATATCACCACAGAGACACAAACAATCTCGATAAGGCATTCCCAGCAATCTTATTCGTCAATCAGCACATCCAAGCAGCTTCTTGGGTAGCCAAAGATCTTCCCATTAACAAGGATGATTACCAGGTAGCGGCAAAAGAGAACATCTTAGTATTGCGCATAGAGGATCTAATCAGACTCTGGTCTGCAATAAGGAAAGGCTCAATTACCAGAGACTATCTCCTTGCTCTTCTTACTAATTCAAGGGGCTGGCTCAAGGTAGCTGCTTCCCTCAAAATCACTCCACTTCCTTAATCATCACATCATGGACCCGCTTTTGTTTCCCCCTTCGTGTTATCCCTATTGTGTCCTGCTAACATTTTTGCTAACGAACTTTTCACCACCACAAACAACAAGGTGGTACTAAACAGCACCACCTCAAGCTAAATCACCAATAGAAAGGTATCAGGAATTACCTCTTTTCACATCTAGGGACATACCTTCTGTATCTTTTAATCAGGGTGTCGCGAGTTCGAGTCTCGCACGGCTCACTCTCTGTTCCCCTGCTCAATACATTGGTCCGGCACCATGGTCAGACTGATGAGCCCTATTTCAAGGGCATTGACTAAGGTGTTACAATATTCTTGATGAGTGGTTATACACTGAGAGAGGCTGCTCAGGCTTTAGGGGTGTCCATAGTTACCATCCGCCGGTATATCAAGTCCGGCAAGCTCAAGGCCAGGTTAGTCCCTACCAAGTTCGGGGAGTCATACATTATCGAAGAGCTACCCTCGTCCACCAAACCCTCATCAGATGATACCCAGCAAGTCCAACCCCTTATCAATAGAATAGAGCAGCTATCCCAGGAGGTCGGCTACTGGAAAGCTAAGGCAGAATTCCTTCAGGAACGATTACTGCTGCTGGAAGCCCCTAAACAGACCCCTAAGCAAAGATGGTGGCAAAGGATATTCAGGCCTTGGCACTGAATAGACAAGCCCTAATCACCAGTAACACCTGTATTGTGGCACCTCATAACCCTTGATCAGGGTGCCACAGGTTCGAATCCTGTACAGCCTGCCGGGAAAGTAATATCAGTCCTCTCTTCAACACGCTTCGTAAGCCAGAAGCCAGTTTCAAATATGACTTACACCCTAGAGAGCTAAATAGCCAGGCGAGTAAAAACAGGCCGACGACTAAGCTTTAACCGATTCCTTTTTCTGTTGCTTTTTCAGAAGACCTTTGTGATAAGGACAGACTTTCCGACAGATATTGCACGAAAGAACCCAGCCGCCGCCACGGGTGTAAGAAGTAGAACGCTCTCTACATAGCTTCTGGTCAATGGTTATCCCATCAAGAGCATGCTGCGGGCATGAATCTATACACAATGTACATGAAGAAATACAACCTTCATAAAACGCAATCGGATCGGGCTCTAAATCAACGGACACAAGAATAGCCCCAAGCCAGATCATGTTCCCGAATCTTTCGTTTATAAGAAGAGTATTTTTCCCAAGCACTCCTAGCCCGGCAAGGACACCTGCATGTTTTAGTGACACAATCCCTCTTCCATGATTCCGGCCTGCATCCCAATACTCATACGGCTCAGCGGAGGGAATCGGAATTGATACAACGCCTTCCTCTTTTAATTCACCCGAGACATGACAGGAAATCCCGTCCAATTTATCAACCATTCTGTTTCTCACCAACGTATAGGGCGCATTGGTTTTAGCCTGAAGGGTGCCTAAGGGAAAACGAGATGCAAAGACAACTACTGATCTACAATCAGGGTAGATATCACACGGGTGGAAGCCGTTCGGAGCATTCACAAACCGGGCCACTGGAGCAACTCCACAGATATCTGCCCCGTATTGAATTATCTTCTTCTTAATTGTTCTGGAACTGACCATGTGTCCTTGCCCTGCTACCAAGAATCATATCACATGCTAAGCTGCAGTTGCCTATATTGAACGAAAGTCTGCACTGCCTATAGTGGAACAGTGGCGCTGCCCGAATAATAAACTCATTCTGGCTTCGCTATCGGGAGTTGTCCGGCCAGGGCTTTTCACCGAGGGCAATGCGGCACAGGTCCGTGATGAATATATTGGGCAGATTGAACTGCAGGCTGGGCCGTCTAAGCACTCCATAACATATAGGGCAGGAGGTGATGATGGCCTGAGCACCACAGGCAATCGCATCGTCGAAGTTCTTCTTCTGAATGTCAACGGCAAGCTCCCGGTTAGTGTAGATAAGAGGCCCAGTGCAACAGACGGCATCTAAATGCTCGTACTTTCTTTTGGGCCGTTTTACGCCGACAAGATTGAATATCTCATCCAGAAAGGCATCATACTCAGGTACCCATCTGGTACCGCAGTTGGCCTGGTAGGCAACCTTTTTACCCAGCTTGGTGATATTCTTTTTGTGAGCCCTGAGATAGTTGCGCAGGTACTCGAAGAGGTGCATGTACTTGAAGGGAACTCTGAAACCATACTCCCTGGCCTTGACGTGCGCCAGGACGAAGCCCTCGTTGTGAAGATACACGATGTCTTTGCCCAGGCTTGCCAGATTGTCAAGGACACGTTGACCGTATTTCTCGACCAGGCTCGCTCCACCCATATGCACGTAGCCGGCAAGAGAGGCATACTGACCGCCCCTCACTATGGTCATGCCCTTGAATAGCTGGCTATCGAATGTGCCCTCGGGGAAGTTTTCGAAGCGGAACGAGTCGAGCGACAGAGCCGGCTTATCAGGGTCGCCCGGTATCAACTGCACAGGGTCTTCTCCCTGCTCAAATGCCCGGACTAATACCTCGCGCGCTGGTTTGCCCACTGCTACTATGGGAGAGGTCCCTATTTTCTCCTGCATATTGAAGATAAGGTCAGCAGGGTCAGCTCCCGTGGGGCAGTAACTGCTACAGGCCATACAGGTAGTGCACTTGTTCAATATTTCGGCCTCTTTGCCCTCCATGAGCAGCGTAATCTCAGCAATCGCCTTATCACTATCATAGTCAACATACCTGCACTTCACCAGACAGTCGCCGCACAGGTTACACTTCGAAGCATCCCACATTTTTGTCCTCCTTTGCAGTAATAGCTAGCTTTTATAGAACGTTGACGCACATTATATCATCCTCCGCATTGGCAAACGTAAGGGAAAGAGCACTGAATTTCCGATAGGAAGGGCATAATGTTAAAATTAGGTATATGCCAGCTAATCTACCGCCACAGTATTTTGAGGCCGAGAAGAGATACAGGTCAGCCAGAGAGCCGGAGGAGAAGATTGCGGCTCTGGAAGCCATGCTCGCCATTATGCCCCACCATAAAGGCACCGATAGGCTCCGTGCTGTGCTAACACAGAAGATTGCCAAGTTCTCCCAGGAGGCAGAAAGAACGTACGCCACAGCCCGCAGGGCGGGCTTCTACATTACCCGGGAGGGTGCCGGACAGGTAATGTTAGTCGGGCCAGTCAATACCGGAAAATCGCAGCTACTGGCGGCGGTGACCGAGGCCATCCCCGAGATAGCCGAATATCCCTTCACCACCAAAACCCCTGTGCCGGGTATGATGAAGTTCGAAGATATCCAGATACAACTGGTGGATACGCCACCCATCGGATACAAGGAAGTGAGAATCCTGCTAGCCAACGTCCTTAGAAGTGCTGATATTATTGCTGTTGTAATAGACTTATCCCGTGAGCCCGTAAGCCAGATAGAGGCAGCTCTACAGGGGCTAAGAGAGGCCAGAATAGAGCCCTTAATAGATGATGGTACACAAGTGACTCCGGGAAGCTATCCCCGGAAGATGTTAATCGTGGGAAACAAAAATGATTCGGCGGATTCCAGCAAGAATTGGGAGCGCTTGCGTTCGCAATATGCCACGCTGTTTCCCCTGGTTTCCATTTCAGCCCGGGAAGGTCGGGGTCTGGATGAGTTCAAAAGAGCAATTTATCAAGCCCTGAATATTGTCCGGGTCTATACCAAGACCCCCGGCAGCAAAGCCGACCTCACCGACCCTATGGTCCTGGAGAAGGGCAGCACGGTGGAAGAAGCTGCTGAGAGCCTCCATAAGGACTTCTATCAGAATTTGAAGTATGCCGTCGTTTGGGGCTCAGGAAAGTATGATGGGCAGAGGGTCGCCAAGGGACATGTCCTCCAAGATGGCGACATAGTCGAGTTTCATATCTAGACAAAGCCAAACAAATGACAAGGCCCCCCTGAGCGGAGTGAGAAAACTGGTGGCTTCTATATAGTGTGACTCAGACCTTACGCCAGCACCTTTTTGGGGACTTCCCTGAGGACAGTTTCTGCCTCCCTGACGATCTCCTGCACCAAATCGTTAACCCTGGGCATGTCTTTGATTCGCTGAGCCACCTCACCCGCAGCCATGAGTGCTTTTTCCTTATTTCCTTCGAAGGTGGCTTTCATTGATTCGATTTCGTACTCAATCAAAGACATGTCAATCGTTGTGTAATCGTCGGGCGTACCCAGGAAAACGCCAGGCGACTTCTGGAGAGTGTTTCTAGCGTGTTCCTGGCTGCGGGGTGTTTTCAGCCAACGGGCAGGCCCGACAAAACCGCGAGCCACAAGGGTTGCCCTGTCACCCGCGTCCACAACTGCCTGTTTCCAAATCTGATGAAAATCACTCTCCTGTGTCGCCAGAAAGCGCGTCCCCATCAGGACACCATCTGCCCCCATGACCAGCGCAGCCGCCAGTGTCTTGCCATCGCAGAACCCACCAGCACCGACAACCAGCGTCTCGTTGTCTGATACCGCCTCCACCACGGCTGGAAGCAAAATCATTGAATGGACTGGCTCCCACGAGGTATGAAAACCGCCTTCATGGCCGGAGGCTACTATTACGTCGACGCCGGCTTTCTTACAGCGCAAAGCTGCCCTAACAGAGGGAACAATGTGTATCCACGTAAATCCCGCCCCCTTTATCTTGTCTCCCCAGCCAAGAGGGTCACCGGCGGATGTATACATCACCTTGAAATGCTTCTTCATATCAGGGTTCTCTTCACGCACCCTGATGGCCGTATCAATCATGATTTGTGCAGCCGGGAGAACTTCAGTTGAAACCATCACATTGGTTCCGAAAATACCACCCTTGTCTTTTACCAGCCTGTATGTCCGATTCAGCACCTTTTCCAGTACCGTAGCCATGTCGTCTTCTGGGTCAGCTTCTCCCGTTTTAACGAAGTCGTTATAAATCCATGGCTGATCGTCTTTGTTGAAAACGCCGCTTGTGGAAAGCAGTCCGAGGACGCCTGCGCTGGCTGTGGCGACGCAAAGGTTGTTGTTGCTGAAAGGGCCCATCCCTGCCTGTATGATGGGATATTTTATTCCCAGCCGGTCGCATAATCTTGATTTAATCATAGTGTCACCTCTTTATTTTTTATCACGCCATTATAGATATAAGACTGCTATAGGTCAATATAATGGCTGCGTCATTCAATCGAGGAAGAAACTCACCCGGCTGCATTCCGTGCCTACCGGAATCCCTCTTGGCCGTTTATTATGCCGCACAATCCTCAAATTTTGGGCGGACTGCCTGCCCCCTCACTGTGTCTTAAACGCACGGCCGATAACTGCATCCGCATTTCTCCCGTGCCCCCGAACCATTTGAGTAATGGCTAGCTTCAAAGCCCGAATGATGAATTAAGGACAGGGTATTGACTTTCAACACTTCACTAATCATAATAGAAGCTATGGCTTCAAATTTAACGAAGGAGGTGCAGGACTAGCATGCCTAAAATAGCTGGATTGTGGATGGGGATAATTGCGATTGTTGTCGGAATACTGATTATAGCATTTCCCGACCTGATAAGATGGATCCTGGGAATCGCTCTTATCGTGATGGGGGTAATGGCCGTCGTACCCGCCCTGAAAAAGTGACGTTACGCATACAGCCATCACTGGACTTGACCCCTTTTGCACCCGACTAGTTGCAATTTTCCCAGTGCCCTATTATACTTAGATCAGTGGTTATCAGTGTAGGTTACCACGTCTCTGTGAGAGCTCTTCAGGGCCCATTCGCGAACGTTGGATGACCGAGACTCGAGCCAAGCATTAAAAGAAAGGAGGTCATCCAATGGGATTTGCGGACAAAACGCTGCAATGTTCTGACTGTGGTGCCAAATTCACCTTCACCGCTGAGGAACAGGAGTTCTATGCTGGCAGGGGATATACTAATGAGCCCAAGCGTTGCCCTGCTTGCCGTGAGGCAAAGAGAAGCCAGTACAACAACTCCAGAGGTCCCCGAACTAGCCGCCAAATGCATGCCGCGGTATGTGTTGAGTGTGGCAAAGAATGTGAAGTGCCCTTTGAGCCTCGAGAGGGCCGGCCGGTATATTGTAGCGAATGCTACACCAAGATTAAGTCAAGCGGTCAAAAGTAATCTACTGTAGCTGGATTCAAAGGGGGCTGGAACCAAACCCAGCCCCCGAAGGTTTAGAAGTAGGGAAATCCAGTATTCTCTAAGAAGTCTGCTGGCACGCACAGGCAGCCAATAAAAAATTGAAAGGGGGGTTAATAGTGTGAATATATATGTGGGCAATTTATCTCGCGAGGTTAGCGAAGACGAACTGCGCAAGGCGTTCGAGGCCTTTGGGCAGGTCACATCGGTAAACGTCATCAAGGATAGATACAGCGGCGAATCTAGAGGTTTTGGCTTTGTCGAAATGGCAACCAAAACCGAGGCGCAGGCTGCCATTAACGGCCTTAATGGAACATCGCTGAAAGAGCGGACCCTCAGTGTCAGCGAGGCACGGCCCCGCACCGAAGGCGGCGGCAGGAGGCCCTTTGGCGGTGGTGGGTTTGGCGGAGGAAGTAAAGGAGGTAGCAGATTTGGTGGCGGAGGAGGTGGACGGCGCAGATACTAAACCGCCGGCATCTTACGAATTGCGGCCTTGATAATAGTGACTTGAAGTTCCAGACTGAGGAATGGGACTTTGCCATTTCCCGGCATCTCAGAAGCGAGCTTCTGTGTCGCTTTATCAAGGTCGTCCCTTTCTTGATAGCGCTCGACAACAAGTCTTCTGGACTTTTCGCATGCTCGGGCCCCCGCCCCGGGATATCCGTATCAGCGCTAACGGCATTCACCGCCTTCTCTTCGTAGAATACCTCTCATTAGCATGGCAAGACAGTCCTCCGCCCAGCTTCGATGGTATAATTGGCGGCAGAGCATTGATTCGAGAAAACGATAGATAGACTGTCACAACACACAGAAAAGGAGGCACATCTTGGACTGGAAGGAATTGCTCGGATTCGTCGGTGGAGCTTTGACCACAGTGGGATTTATCCCGCAAGTATGGCGTCTGTTCAGGCTCAGGAGTGCGCGTGAGATAAGCCTGCCGTTCACAATCTTCTTCATTGCGGGCATAGGTTTTTGGCTGTCCTACGGGATTGCAATGGGGCTGCCGTCAGTAATCATATGGAATGCCATAACTTTTGCCCTGGGATGGGCCATGTTATATGCCAAGCTAACATATGGCAGATAGTTCCAGTGAGTATTCGATTATCCCCACAAATTCAGCCTCCGCCGTTCCCGGGCAAGTCTATTTTGCAGATTTTTTACCTAACTCCCGAAGGTCTTATCGAAATTAGTAATGCCGCTGCGCTTGAAACCATGCCGCTTGAAGATGTCCTGCAGTTCTTTGTTGCCTGTCGGAATAAGAGCCCGAACCGTCCCAATACCTTCGGTTTGGCAATGTTTAAGAAGCGCCTCAATCAACTTGCCGCCAATTCCCAGTCCTCGATAGTCCGGGTGAACAAGTATAGCGTGAATAATGCATACTTCAGTGAGCGGCACCATCAGATACGTGGACCGGTTGATCGCAAAACCCACCATTTTACCATCAACCTCAGCTACAAAACTCAAGTCAGGCGGTGTCCCTGGATCAGCAGAAGCTATGTCTTCATACTTGATAACATCGCGCCTCTGGCCCGTGACTATTCTGTCCAGGAATAGAACCTCATGAATATCGCTACGTGTCATGCGCCGAATCTTTACTTCAGTTTTTTTCGCTCCTGCCATTTAAACACCTCCAGCGTTACCGTTGCCTAATAATAATCCCTCCCCCGGGGGAGGTGATCAGGTAACCAATCATCCTACGGGGGCATTATACCCCCTCTCCAATTCCCTATCAAGACTTTGTCTGCTTCAACAATGGCTATTTCAGGATAGATTTTCTCGTTAGCTCAGTTGCGACCTTTTGCGAACAATTTATGGCTGAGTGAGTGGTGGGTGGCAGAGGGCTTGAACCTCTGCCCTCCTGTGCGGTGGAAGGGGAGGTCTCGCCAGTCGGCCAACTGCTTATGGGACAGTTACAATCAATGACACATCTTTTTGCCTCTAACTGCGGCCAGGGGAGCTACCGCTAGCCAGAGTGTAACGTTTATCAGCATGGCTGTGACGTAGTCAATATCCACACCGACGCCCAGCCTCGCAGCGATGGGGTCCCAGAGAAGCATGAGGAACAATGAGCTCAAAAAGAAACCCGGTATCGCCGCCAATATTCTGAAGTAACCCATTTTAGACCTCCTTTGTTTTATTCTTGCAGCACTGACTCGATCTCATTATAAGCCCGAGAGAGAATCCCGCAAATCAACTCTGCTTTGTCGGCATCCAACCTGCGAAGGCCCCTACCAAGCAAATCTTCAAGGGCATGATACTCTGCCATCACCCTGACCATTCTACCAATATTCTTGAAACCCCACTTATGCTTCATTTGCCTTCTAACGTCGTCGGCAATATTGCTCTGATTTTCCAGAAACTTAAGCCCTTCTTCCGTAATCGAGTAAACCTTCTTGCCTTCTTGCTCAACGGACCTGGCATATCCCATTTCCTCCAGCATCTGGAGAGTCGGGTAGATCACCCCGGGGCTCGGCTTATAGAAACCGTAGGAAAGTTCCTCAAGCTCCCGGATGATGTCGTACCCGTGCCTTGGCTTATCTTTCAGAAGGTCTAATATTACATACTTGAGGTCGCCTTTCTGGAATGAAGTCCCTCTCCGTGAACTTCGAAAAAATCGCTCTTCGCAAAACATCCGGTCTCTAAACATTCAAACCTCCTTTTCGTCCATCAATTAATGCGGCATAAATAATATCTAGATATATCTAGATATTATTATACACCCAGCCCCTGTTTTGTCAAGAGGTTTTTGTAAAGTAGGAAGCGATACACCTTAGAGGACAAGCTAGCTTGATTGCCAGCGAATGAAGCTGAAAGATGATCAAAGGGTACTGAGCTAATCGCTCCTGGCACGCCTGGCGTTATGACACACAATTGCTTCATTCAGGATTTCGGTAATCCTATCCATCTTGGAGTTCTATCCAAATAGTCTTGGTAGACGCTACCGTATGCTTCAAGGCACAAGCGTTCTTCGAAGATTCCATTCATAAGGTGTGTGACAACGAATAGGACTGAAAGTAACAAGAAAAGCCAAGAGGCAGAAGCAATGCCTGCGCCTACAAGAGCAGGAATGGAAGCTATATACATGGGATGTCTTGAATAGCGATATAAGCCCTTGGTGACAGGTTTATCAACCGGTGTATTAGCAATGTTCACACTCACGATGATGTATATCGCTATCCCCAACAAGCTGATGGGAAGACCTATGTAAAACCATAGCGTCCCTAATCTTAATGGCAGAAAGATAGAGTAAAGAAAGGCGAGTACCAAGACTGCCTTCGATACCACAAAGACTCTCTTTTCTCTCCTGCTAAGGTTGCCTGTAGATTCCGTCTTCTTAAATAGCTCCTTTTTGATAGAGCTCATTATCGCTGGAATTAGAAAGAGGGGCAGTATTAATAACCAGACATTCCAAACGCCTATTTCAAAAGCTGGCACAGCTGACATGGTCCACCTCCTTTCACAACATTCAGCAGGTCAACATATACGCTGTAAACTGAGTGTAGTCTTCGGTGATTTTATTGTCAATAAGTACCTGGTTACCGGCTCAGAGGAATACCACCTTGGCAGACAAGGTAATTCAAATGCCAAACCTTGAACCTGAAAGATGATTGAAAAGTTTCGAAGAATGGGTTACCTGTATCTCCAGATTGGTAATATCATTACCTATGGTGGGCCGCTGGGGACAGTTCCCGACCTTCTGTTTGATAAGAAATAGCTCATCCTTGATTTACGGCGGCTTCTAATCTCACATTGCACTTAAATGAGACATGTGCAATATTAAGAGGGCAAATTAGGTAGGGGGTATTTACTCAGTGTCAGTAAGAGAAATCGGATGTTGTGGCGCATACTGCAAAGCTTGCCGTGCATCCATCACAGGGAGTGCATGCCGTGGATGTAAATTGGGATACGAAACTGGAGAAAGAGACATCACTAAATCCAGATGTAAGATTAAAATCTGCTGCTTTCGAGATAGACATCTTGAAACCTGTGCCGACTGTGACGATTACTCCAACTGCAAAATAATTCATGGGTTATACGGGAAAAGCGGATACAAATATGGGAAATACCGGCAATCGATTGAATTTATCAGAAAGAATGGATACTCCAAATTTCTACACATAGCCAATAACTGGAAAGGCCCTTACGGCAAAATTTGAATGAGTATCCTGCTGAAATGTGGTGATACCGTTGACTCTGAGGGGCTATTCAGGTAGTTCTCAAGCTTTTGTTTGAGAAGAATGGACTGATTCCATTGCCACAACAGATGCAATAGCTCTCGCAATCACGTTGACAAAAAGCTCACCTGTACCGCACAATCAAAACATGCCATATAGTCTGTTATCGGCCCTTGTGGGGTCTCTGGCATCCCTCGGCTGCCTGATCGGAGCCTTTTTTGTTCTGCGCCGGAAGCGTCTCATTGATGATGTGCCGACATCTAAAGCGCAGGGCGTATTCATCGGCTTAGTCGAACTTAAGGGCACAGCGGAAAGCGAGGAGCCTCTGACGAGCTATCTGGCTGAGACTCGCTGTGTACAATATGCGTGGCAAGTTGATGAACACTGGTCAAGAACTGTCGTTGAGACGTATACCGACGCGCATGGCCATTCTCAAACTCGCAGCCGCACAGAGAGTGGCTGGACTAGAGTAGCTGGCGGCACTCAGTCCATTCCATTCTATTTGAAGGATGATTCCGGTGTCATCCGTATCGTTCCTGAGAGCGCCACTATTCATGGTGTTAAGGTATTTGACCAGACTTGCTCCCGAGGTAGTCCTCTGTACTTTGCCAAAGCGCCGGCGCGCGAGGTATCTAATTCTACTCACCGCCGCCGTTTCCTTGAGACTGCGGTGCCTCTTCATTCGATGCTCTATATCGTGGGGCGGGCACGTGAAAGAGAAGACATCGTTGCTGCTGAAGTAGCGCATGATAAAGGCGCGCCGATGTTTTTGATCTCAACCCGCACGGAGAAGCAGGTGGGCCGCAGGTATGCATTGTTGTTCTGGCTGTGGTCAATTCTGGGGTTTGCGGCGGCCATCGCAGGTGCAACAGGTTGGAGTATGCTCGAAACGGGAAGCATCCTGTGGCAACCGCTTGTCACTGCGACCGGCGCGTTCGTTGCCGCAACGTTACTCGGCTGGATTTGGACTATGTATAACAGTCTCATCAACCTCCGTAACATGGTCGGGCAAGGCAGGTCGCAGGTTGATGTACAGCTCAAGCGACGACACGACTTGATTCCTAATCTAGTAAAGACCATAGAAGGATACCGCACCCACGAAAGCGAAAGACAGAAGCTGCTGGCGGAAATACGCACGCAGACGGAGGCAACGCTACCCGGCGAAGCGGGACCTAATCCTGTGGGAATTGCACCGATGCTCAGTATATTAGTCGAGCGCTATCCGGAACTGAAAGCAAGTGAATCTTTTCTGCAACTCCAGCAGGCACTGGCAGATACAGAACAGCGCATTGCCCTGGCACGCGATTACTTCAACAACATTGCCACTTTCTACAACACCAGACTAGATATCATACCGGACCGATTTGTGGCTGCTATGGCCAGACTCCGCCCGCAAGCTTTAATGGGCGCCGCTGACTTCGAACGGGCTCCCGTTCATATCCAGCTGGCATCGTGAGGTCTAAAGCAGGAATATTTGAGAGGACTCTATACGCTATCGTTGAAGTTGGGAATTTCCAAAGAGTGAGCTTGTTCCTTCCGATGTACAATAAGGGACTTGTCTCCAACCTCATCGAATCTGTTTGGGGGTCGCCCCCTTTCTGCCCGGGTGTAGCGTCACACCAACAATCAGATTTGACAGTAGATACGCCAACATCACGTAAGGCCACATATAGCCCGCAAATATGTTCCAGCCAACCAGAATTTCTTCAACTGGCCGCCTGAGGATAAAGCTACCTCCCCATTCGAATATTTCGTCGAGACCCAACCATACCAATCCAATGAGAATCAAGTCTTTAGTAGTGTATTCCTTAACATATCTCAGCAGGAAATATGCCAGGACAAATATTACGACAATCCTGGTAGACATACCGATTTGATGCGCTGTAAGAGAGCCCCACCGAGGCTCGTAGACAAGATTCATCAGTACGAAGAAGTTGAAGGCAGCAATCAGGGTGTCAACGAGCCAAAAACGAATACCTGTCCTCAGTAAACGGGTGTTCACACGCATTCCTTGGCCAGAATATAGCACCGGCATCGCCTGGTTATCAATGAACGCCATAGGGGAATCGTTTCAGAATTCTTATCCGAGAGGAACAAGCTGATTCCGGCGATACGGTGGTTGCTCGTCTCACATTGAGACTGAGAGCAGGGCGTGAATTGAATATGAAGGCTAGTTCAGGAACACGTACTATGCTATGATGACCGAGTATAGTGAGTAACAGAGGCCTGCGTGTAAGGAGGTGATTCATGCCCAACAATCGCAAAAGCGGTCAGTTGTACATTGCCATTGCGTTGGCTCTGGCAATTATCATTCTGTCCGTAGGAAACTACCTTCGCTGGTGGAACTTACACTTCGATGTCGGGCCTCTGTATTTCCATCATTGGCTGAGTTTCATAGGCGCCGGGTATATAGCTATCTTCACTCCAATATATGCAATAATGAAGCGCCGTTCTCCTGAGCGTTTTGGAACACTGCTCAGTATCCACGTGTTCGGCAACCTTGTTGCCTTCCTGTTGATATCCCTTCATTTCACCCATCAGATGGGTAGACCTGCGCAATTCGCCCCGACACTGGGTACAGGACTGGCGCTATACATCATTGTTGCCATTATGGTGGTGACCGGCTTCATGCAACGGTTTCGACTGGCAGGAAGGTTCCTGAGAAGTTGGAGATTTATCCATGTTAGCTTGAGCCTGTCCTTCTACATCGTTGTGGTCATTCATATATTGCACAATCTGGGAATCATATAGTCGGACTGATTCACCATCAGGTTGAGTTTTGGGGGCTGTGATATGATTGTCACCAGAAATAGCATAAATAGTCAGAACAAAGTGCTCACAAGTCGGCGACAACGGATTTCCAGAAATCCAGGGAGACGAAGGAGGTGATGCGAATTAACAAAAGCTTATCAACAGCGACGCAATGCCAACAAGAACAAGGAAAGGAGTAACAAAATGGCTAAAGTAGCAATAGAAATGGTGAAAAAAGCGGGCGTCAATGTAAAACAATTACTGGAACTGCTTGTTAACAATGCAGCTGCCGAACTGACAACCTATTATTACTACACTATACTGAGAGCAAACTTGATTGGGCTTGACGGAGAGACTATCAAGGAAATTGCCGAGACAGCCCGTATAGAAGACCGTAACCACTTCGAGGCTCTGGTTCCCAGAATATACGAGCTTGGCGGTAAGCTACCCGAGAGCATGGTAGATTTCCACAACCGCTCAGCCTGTCCACCCGCCACTCTGCCCAAGAACATGAAGGATGTTAAGGCGATACTTACCGTACTGGTCGAGGCAGAGAGATGTGCAGTCAGAGGGTACACTAACATCTGCAACATCACCGCCGGCAAAGACCACCGTACCTACGACCTGTCCCTGTCCATACTCAATGAAGAAATAGAGCATGAATCCTGGTTCTCCGAGTTTCTGGGAGAAGGTCCTTCTGGTCACTTCTTGAGACGCGGAGAGACCTCTCCATTTGTCTCCAAGTTTCTGAAATAAGGGAGCAGTGAGTTGTGCGGGGAGGTCAAATTCTGATTCTGGCCTCCCCGTGCAATCCCCACACCAGGTAACAAACAGTGCTTGATAGCTTGCAGAGTTTGCACCCGGGCTTACAGGCGCTTCTGGCGACCTGCTTCACCTGGGCAATGACTGCCGCAGGAGCAGCCATTGTTTTCACAGCCAAAGACATTAGCCGGAAAATGCTTGACGCCATGCTCGGCTTCGCTGCCGGCGTCATGATTGCCGCCAGCTACTGGTCACTGCTGGCTCCGGCAATCGAGATGTCGGAAGGCAAAGGCATCCCTTCCTGGGTACCGGCTGTGACCGGCTTTTTGGCTGGTGGTCTGTTTCTGCGTGCTATTGACAAGGTGCTGCCTCATCTTCACATTGGTTTTCCGGCTGAAGAAGCAGAGGGTGTGAAAACAGCCTGGCGCCGGAGCACGCTGCTCGTCCTTGCCATCACGCTGCACAACATTCCCGAAGGGCTTGCCGTTGGGGTAGCTTTTGGTGCTCTTGCCGCCGGCCTACCCAATGTTTCTCTTGGAGCAGCCGTAGCTCTAGCCATCGGTATAGGTATACAGAACCTTCCCGAGGGGCTGGCTGTTGCCCTGCCCCTTCGACGGGAGGGATTGTCACGCCGGAAAAGCTTCTGGTACGGTCAACTATCAGGTGTTGTTGAGCCAGTTGCCGGAGTTATAGGCGCTGCCGCAGTTATTGTTGCCCAGCCCATTCTCCCGTATGCTCTGGCTTTCGCCGCCGGTGCCATGATATTTGTGGTCATTGAGGAACTGGTACCTGAGGCTCAGCGCGGCGGCAACACCGATCTGGCAACAATGGGCGGCATGGTTGGTTTCGCTGTAATGATGCTGCTTGACGTCGCCCTGGGCTAACCCGCATTAGGTAAGATGAGAATATTCACCGAAAAAGAACTCAAGAAATACGATGGCAAAAACGGTCTTGCTTACATCGCCTATCGGGGCAAAGTGTACGATGTTTCCGCCAGCTATCACTGGAGAAAAGGTATTCACCAGGCAACACATCGGTCCGGTTGCGATCTGACCGAGGCTTTCGAGCAGGCACCACACGGCCTTGACCTTCTAGAAAAATTTCCCGTCGTTGGCAAGCTTGTCAAGTAGTACGCAATACTGCTGGCAGCAGCATAAGGCGACCATGTGGTTGCTTCGAGTTGTTTGGGGACTATTAGCTCTATATAATATGGAGTAAAAGAAAGGAGGAGAGCGTAAAATGGCAGGATACGTCGGCCCAATCGAAAAACAGACTCTAGACAATGAGTATTTCAGAAAAGTATTGTTTACCGGGAAGCATGCTCAGCTCGTGGTGATGACCCTAAAACCGGGGGAGGAAATTGGTAATGAGGTGCATAAGAACGTCGACCAGTTCTTTCGCATCGAGCAAGGTGAGGCAACATTCGTCTTCGCAGGAAAAGAAAAACATGTGGTTAAAGATGGCGATGCTGTCATAGTCCCGGCGGGCACGTACCATAATGTAATAAACGCCTCAAAGACCCCTAAGCTGAAGCTATACACGATTTATTCTCCCCCCAACCATCCTGACAAGACCGTGCATAAGACGAAAGCTGAGGCTGACAAGGCTGAAGCAGGAGAGCATCATTAAACAGAAATAGTCTCAACGCCTCTTGATTAGCATCGGCCCTTCGAAGCCAGAAGCGGCCAAAGGATGGCTTGCCGGAATATCGCCTTGCATTGTGAGGTAACTAGATTACCCGAGTCCGAAGCTGATAGGTAGTTGGAGGGATAGTCCAAAAAGCAACCATCCTTATTTGAATCGCGGTAGTAACATTACCTATGGTGGGCGGTAGAGGACTTGAACCTCTGACCTCCTGTGTGTAAGACAGGCGCTCTCACCACTGAGCTAACCGCCCATGGCACGCCTGGCGGGATTTGAACCCGCGACCTCAGCCTCCGCAGGGCTGCGCTCTATCCAGCTGAGCTACAGGCGTACGTATACCCCGAAAAAGTCCCTCGCTTCGCTTAGTGTCCCTTTCGGGTCGCATATATATGGTGCTCTTCGCATGAAGAACACCCATATGGATACTCACCGAGTATTCCGTCCGATTAAAGATTACTACAACTACAATTCCTCGTCAACGAAATAGCGCCCCGCGCGCTTGAGCGCGCTGTCATGTCTCCACGCGGCAAATTGCACTTTATTTTCAGATAGACAATAGTATAATATCAGAGGAGGAAAGCGGTTATCTGGAAGACTAAATATCATGCGCGCTGCCAACGAAGAGCTAAATCTACTAATCAAATCCAAATATCCTGTCGTTTGCCTGGAAACAATAGATGAAATCTACACCATCAGGCAACTGCGAGCAATCGCAGAGCAGTTGGAACTGCATTTTTACCAATGGTCTATAACGGATGGGCTCAGACGAGGCGATAAGGATGATTCCTACTACCAAACAAAAGAGCCGATCAAAATGTTGCGAATGGTACAGTCTCTTCTTAAGCCCAGGGAATATGAAGAGATAAAGCCTGGTCTGTTTGTCTTAAAGGATTTCGAGAAGTACCTGGAAGACGTTCTAGTACTGAGACTCTTTAAGGATATCGTTAACCGTATAAAGGGAACAAAGAATACTTTTGTAATTGTTTCTGCCGAGTATAAGCTGCCCAAGGACATTCAGCCGGATTCTGCTCATCTGATAGGTGGTTATCCGATTGAGGACGAAATTAAAACAGTAATAAGAGAGACGGCCGAAGAACTGAAGAGAACGAATAGACAAGTGGCGCTATCTTTGAGCGATGAAGAACTAAACAAAATTACTCATGCTTTAAGAGGGCTATCTATTCAGCAAATACGAAATGTCATAAATCAATGTTTATTAGCGGACAATATTCTTGACATAGATGACTTGAGCGAAATAGAAACTTATAAGAAGAAAATCTTCGATCAGGAAGGCCTTCTGGAATTTTGTCTAACCGAAGACAAAGACAATATTGCCGGATTTGACAATCTGAAGCGGTGGCTTGTAGAGCGAAAGGATAGTTTCTCTCCGCAAAAAACTATTTCCCTTCCGGTTCCCAAAGGATTATTGCTCATGGGAGTGCAAGGCTGCGGAAAAAGTCTGGCTGTCAAAGTCATTGCACGAGAACTGAATTTACCCTTGTATAGGCTTGACTTAGCCAGACTCTACAGTAAATATATCGGGGAAACAGAGAAAAATCTAAGAACAGCGTTGATGATAGTAGAGAAATTGACCCCTGCCTGTCTCTGGATTGACGAAATAGAAAAAGGATTCGCGGCTTCTGGCGGCGATATTGACGGTGGTGTTTCTCAGCGCATTTTGGGCACATTTTTGACCTGGATGCAGGAGCGCAAGTCGAGTTGTTTTATTGCTGCCACTGCAAATAATATCTATCGTCTACCACCTGAATTCCTGAGAAAGGGTCGTTTTGATGACATATTCTTTGTGGATTTGCCTGATGCGGAATCGAGAGAACGGCTTTTGAAGATACACCTCAAAAAACGAGGGCTTAAGCAGGAGGATTTTGACTTAAGAAAGATTGTTGATGTAACTGCGGGCTTTAGTGGGGCCGAGATTGAACAATCTATTATCTCCGCACTTTACAGGGCTTCTACCGAGAAAGAAGTAATTTCAACCAGGCATATTATCGAACAAATCAAATCCACAAAACCGTTATCTGTTTTGAAAAAAGAGGAGATTTCGGCATTAAGAGCCTGGGCGAAAGAACGCACTATGCCCGCTTAAGGTTCTTGTATATCTCTTCGCAGTTCATAGGACAGGGGGCTCGGGAGAACACTCTCAAATGGTGCCGAAGGAGGGATTTGAACCCTCACGTCCTTAAGGACACTACGCCCTGAACGTAGCGCGTCTGCCATTCCGCCACTTCGGCTCTATTCTTTTGCCTCGAATTCTCTCTTTCCCAGGGAGACAAAAATGATTGCCAGCAACCTTAATAGATGGAAGGGAATAAAGGCACAAATAGCACCAGCTAACGACAATCCAAAGCTGCTCCTTTTTATTGCGGATATGCCGCCGGCTATGGCAATTATCCCTAATATGCCGAGAATGATTCCAATCACAACGCCACCCACACTCAGCCACATTAGGCTTTCCCATGGAACCCATTCAGCTATTCCGAAGGGAAAGCGGCCGTCCTGCAAACAGGCGTGTTCGTTCAGTAGGAGTTCACCAATTCGCGGCAACCAGCCAGTACCACAAACGACTGCTATCCCAGCACCCCCAATTACCCTAAACGCTCCCGCTATTATGCTCAAGACCCCGCCAGCGGTAAGTAACCCGCCTCTCC
>Ga0256868_10000050_pt1 | contig 67468 bp, 62 predicted proteins | sample RVTome_13_FD_187341 | JGI IMG/M metagenome (GOLD analysis project Ga0256868, IMG submission 187341) | Soil microbial communities from uranium-contaminated site in the Upper Colorado River Basin, Wyoming, United States - RVT92D227 HiSeq ...
AAAGACCTCATGGAGGTATCGATAAAATGACTCCCATCCAAAAATTAAACTTGAAACTAAACTCATCTTAAACTACATTCCACTTCACTCTCTTGGGTGTCCGATATGTATTTGGTCATTACAGAATTGAGCGGTATGTCGATCGGAATTATTAACTACTCCAAGAATTTGAATGGGATACAAATCGGTATACTCAACTATTGCGGTAACAACCCCAGGGGATTAAAATTGCTCCCCTTAATCAACTTGCATATACGCTGAAAGTATTATAGCGATAGAAATTAACGAATCCAGATATGAATAAGCTTGTTAAAAGTAATTATATAATGAATAACTGTTTTCCTAACCGCATTTACGCTTGATTAATTTCCTCAAATCTTTTAATTTTTCTTCCTATCATTTTTCCCTTGTCTGCAAGATAATTAATCCTATATTGGGGTAGAATAAAATTTTGCAATCAGGACCAGAGGAAATAGGATCAAGGGGATGCTTACTTTGCTTAACCGGAAATGATATTCAGTCAGAATAAGAATTAAACCTGTTTTTCTTCTGATGAAGGAAATTGATGTTATATTATATTCTTAAAGTCATCATTTCTGCACTTTTGATTGTCTTGGTATCTGAAATCTCCAAAAAATATTCTTTGGCTGGAGGAATTATAGCCTCTCTTCCCCTGATTTCTCTTATGGCTATTATATGGCTCTACATCGATACCAAAAATATTGATAAAGTTGCCCACCTTTCCACCGGCATTTTCTGGATGGTTTTCCCTTCTCTCTCCCTGTTTTTCGTACTCCCGATCTTGCTGAAGAATAAAATTCCCTTCTATGGTGCTTTGATTATTTCATGCGCGATTATGACTCTTTTTTATTATCTGATGTTTTTGATCCTGAAAAAGTTGAGCATATCTGTATCCTTGTTTTAATCACTCATTTATATCAGGCTATGATTTGGGCTGGATCACTAAAATTACCAATTCATATTCTGTATCCACCGTATAAAATTTAATTTTACATTATCTTAGGATCATTTGATGCAAACACCGAAGGCACAAGATCTTTGAATTTAGAGTACAATAAGGGTAGGTGATTTAGATACAAGGAAATTTCATGAGCCAGTTTCAATCGGACAAAAAGGATGATCTTTCTATTGTTTTATGTGGTGAAGCCGGGCAGGGAATTCAGACAGTTGAGCAGATTCTTACCCAGGTGTTGAAAATTTCTTGTTTTAACGTGTTTGCCACCAAGGAATATATGTCCCGCGTCCGGGGTGGAACCAATTCAACGGAGATACGCATATCCTCACATAGAATCTCCTCTTTTGTAGACAAAATTGATATTTTGATCCCTCTCAGCAAAGGTGCCATTGAGCATCTCGAAAAAAGGATCACCCCCCGTACGATCATTCTGGCTGAAGAAGCGAATTTTGTTAAAGAGTGCTTGCCCGACAAATGCAAGATTGCCAACATTCCTTTTAATCAAATCGCAGCTGAGCTGGGGGGAGCAATTTATGTTAATGTAATCGCGGCTGGGACCGTTTCCGGGCTTCTTCATCTGGATTTATCGATAATCAATCATTATTTGGAACAACGTTTTTCCGCAAAAGACAAATCCGTAATCCGGAAGAATATCGAGGCGGCAGAAAAAGGATACCAGATCGGCAAGGAGCTTTCCGGCTCGGGAAGATTTGAGATCAAAATCCCTAAAACCGCTCAAGCGAAAGATGAAATACTTTTAAGTGGTGTGGAAGCAGTAGCTTTAGGTGCCATGGCGGGAGGATGCGATTTCATCTCCTCCTATCCCATGTCCCCTTCGACCGGTGTATGGGTCTTCCTCACCCAGCATGCCAAAGATTTCGGCATCATCACTGAACAAGCTGAAGATGAGATCAGCGCCATCAACATGACCATCGGTGCCTGGTATGCCGGTGCCCGGGGAATGGTAACCACTTCGGGGGGCGGGTTTGCCCTGATGGTGGAAGGTTTAAGTTTAGCTGGGATGTTGGAGACTCCGGTGGTCATTCATCTGGGTCAAAGACCCGGTCCCGCCACCGGACTACCCACTCGCACTGAGCAGGCTGATCTAGAGTTCGCTCTCCATGCCGGTCACGGTGAATTCCCGCGAATGATCCTGGCTCCCGGGACCATGGAGGATGCCTTCAGCCTTACTGCAAGAGCCTTTGATTTAGCCGATAAGTATCAAAGTCCAGTTATCATCCTCACCGATCAATATTTTCTTGATTCTTATTACAATATACCTTCACTAGAACTCTCCAGTGATGGAATAGAGAAGCATCTAGTGAGAACTGGTAAAGCCTATAAAAGATACGACCTCACGGAAAGCGGAATATCTCCCCGCGGTATCCCGGGATTTGGTGAGGGATTGGTATCGGTGGACAGTGATGAGCATGATGAAGAAGGACACATAACCGAAGACCTGGATTTGAGAACTAAAATGGTGAACAAAAGATTGAAGAAGCTGGATTTGATAAAGCAAGAGATTATTCCACCCGTATTGCTAGGTAGTGAAAATTACACGACATTGATAGTCGGTTGGGGTTCTACTTACCATCCAATAAAAGAAGCAATGGAGAGATTGGAAAGAGACGATGTTTCTTTCTTGCACTTCAAGCAGATCTATCCTTTGCATCCGACCACTTCAGATTATCTCAAAAAAGCTCAGAAAACTGTGATAGTGGAAAATAATGCCACCTCTCAATTTGGTAAATTAATCCAGCTGTCTACGGGTATCGAAATACAGGAGAAAATCCTTAAGTACAATGGCCTCCCATTTTCGGTAGAGGAAGTGCTGGAAAATCTAAAAAGTTTTCTTCGTTAAGAGCCATCATATAAAAAACATTAAATGAAAAGCAAATTCGTTCGATCTTGCGATCATATCGGAATTTTCACCAACCATTACCAACGATTGGTGAACTTCTATACCCAGAAACTGGGGTTTGTAAAAGAGAAAGAGGAGAAAATATCGAAATCCTTAATGCTATCGGTTTTTGGAGTGGCTTCAGAAGGGAAATTCACCCGGCTGGTGTCGGGCGATATGAGAATGGAAATATTTGGTCTGATCGGCGGTCATCTCCGAAAAAAAGACAACCGGGCCATTGGTTATAATCACTGGTCCGCGTGCGTTACCGACAAAAAGAAGTTTCTCTCCGAGCTAAAGAGGAAAGGCGTGAAGGTAATTAGCATCAAAAGGAGTGATCATCTCGTGTTTTTTGTAAAAGATCCCGATGGCAACCGGATAGAGGTCAAAGAGTGCAAAACCGAAAAACTTCCCTCTCGATCCACCCGCTTTCAATATGAAGTGGCAGACTAAAGAGGAGAGCCAAAGGAGCAGTGTCTAATGGATAAACAAATCTATGAAATGGGTGATATCGACATTGCCTGGTGTCCCGGCTGCGGTAATTTCGGAATATTGAATATTCTGAAGCAGGTTTTGGTTGATCTGGAGATAAAACCGGAAAAACTCGTGCTGGTCTCGGGTATCGGGCAGGCAGCAAAAATCCCTCATTATCTGAAGACCAATGTATACAACGGACTGCATGGAAGATCTCTGCCTGCTGCAACAGCCATAAAAGCGGTTAATCCGGAGCTCACCGTGATAGCGGAAAGCGGTGATGGTTGCATGTACGGTGAAGGGGGAAATCATTTTATGCATGCCATACGCAGGAATCCCGATATAACCAACATCGTTCACAACAACATGGTCTATGGTCTGACCAAAGGACAAGCCTCCCCTACCAGCCAGCTTGGATTTAAGACTCCAGTCCAACTTGACGGAGTAGCCACCGAACCGTTCAATCCCATAGCCGTGGCGATTGCGCTGGATGCGTCTTTTGTAGCTCGAGCTTTCGTGGGTGATCCCCAAAAGACTAAAGAGATATTAAAAAAGGCAATTCTGCATAAAGGTTATGCCTTAGTCGACATATTCCAACCCTGCGTTTCTTTCAATAAAATCAACACTTATCAGTGGTTTAAAGAACATACTTATTATCTGGAAGAAACGCACGACTCTCAGGATAGAGACCAGGCTTTCAAAAGGGCTACTGAGAAAGAAAAACTTCCTTTGGGTGTTTTTTATATAAATCCGAACAGAGCTACTTTCGAAGAAAATATTGGAGTTTACAGCCAGAACCAGGAGCCATTATATAGAAGAAAGCTTGACAGAACCAAGCAGCTGCAAAATCTGATTGATTTGAAAAGAGGGATTTGACGTTTCGAGGGAAGAATTCAATCCACCGTATAAATTGTAACTCAATGAATTAATCAGATTCGAGATTGAATATCTCCGAGGTTTGCAGAGACGTCAATACTGATTCTGGTCCGTTGTCAAAAATGTCCATATAGTCCTTAACCTCACAACAGGAGGCTGGATTGTTTAGACTAATCTGGCGGTTAATAAAACTTTTAATCTTTGTAGGAATTCTGATCGTCATCTACATTTTACTATTTAAAAAATAAAGTAAAGTGTACTCATAGAAGCGCGAGACCAAATCCGATCTTATACTTTCAACTATCGATATAATAGGAGAAATCATGTCTGATGTTCCCAAGCCTGCAAAAACCCTGGATTGTATCGGCCTTTATTGCCCGCAGCCGTTGTTTCAAACCCGGGAACAGATTGACACTATCCAGGTGGGAGAGATATTGGAGGTGCTCAGCGACGATCCGGCAGCGGAGGAGGACTTGAAGCGATTTGCCAAAAGAACCGGAAACCAGATTATCCGGTTCGAAAACCAGGATGGCATTTTGCGATTCTGGATTAAGAAAATAAAATAGGAGGAAGAACATGAAAGAGAAAAACTCGATATTGTACGTCCAGACCAGCGATATACCCGAAAGACAATATTCACCGCTGGTCTTGGCCCAGACCGCCAAGGCCATGGATATCGATGCCAAGGTCTATTATCTGGGACAAAGCTTGCGAATCCTCCATCCTGGAGCGGCGGAAAAGATAAAGCTGGGAACCTTTCCCAGCGTGCTGGAGATGATAAATCAAACCTTGAAGATGGGGATACCTATTTACGTATGCGAAGCCTCCAAGCAGATGCTGGGATGGGAGAAAGTTGAGCTTATTCCAGGATTGAAGATCGTAGGAGCCGGGACTTTGAATGACCTGGCTTTGGATGCCGGCGCCACCATGTGGTTCTAAGAGGAGTCAATATGAAAGGCATCTATTTCGATTATCAATCGTCCAAGCCGGTGGACCCCCGGGTAGTCGAGGCTATGCTCTCCTACTTTCACGATAAGTTCGGCAATCCTTCTTCTCTGCATCAGGAGGGGGATCAAGCTACAGAAGTTCTGGAAAGTTGTCGGGAAGATATCGCCAAATTTGTCAACGCCGATAAGGATGAGATTATATTTACCTCCGGAGCTACTGAGTCGAATAATCTGGCTTTGATCGGACTCGCTTTACGAAACAAAAACAAGGGGAACCATGTCATCATCTCCGAGATTGAGCATATCTCCATCCATAACATCGCCAAGTTTTTGGAGAAAAATGGATTTGAGGTTTCCCGGCTTCCGGTGGATCAATACGGCCGAATTAGCTTGGAGAAACTGCGTAGTAGAATGACGGATAAAACCATTCTGGTGTCGATCGGGTATGCCAGCAACGAGATCGGAACGATCCAACCTGTATCGGAGATCGGCAATTTATGCAGGGAGAAGGGCGTTGTTTATCATTCCGATGCGGTAGCAGCCGAGGGATTGTTGCCGATTGATGTGAAAAAGAATAACCTTGATCTTTTGACCCTCTCCTCCAACGACATTTACGGGCCTAAAGGCTTGGGGGTTTTGTATATGAAAAAGAGCCTCCGATTGAATACTCTGATGATAGGAGGCGGTCAGGAGAGAGGTTTGCGCTCTGGAACGGAGAATATTCCGGCAATAGCGGGAATGCGAAAGGCAGTGAAGATTCTGCGGGAGGAGATGGATTCGGAAGTAAAAAGGTTCGCCCAGTATCGCGATAAACTCATCCGGGGGATATTGGAAAGAATTCCCAGATCCCATCTAAATGGTCATCCTCAATATCGCCTACCCAATAACGCTCATTTCCGTTTCGATGGCATCGAGGGTGAATCGCTGCTTTTGTCTTTAAAAGATCAAGGTATCTCCGTCTCCACCGGCTCGGCTTGCACTTCAAGAACCCTGGAACCTTCCCATACCCTGATTGCTCTGGGACTGCTGCACGAAGAGGCTCACGGCTCTCTTCAGCTTACCTGCGGCAGGTTCAATCAACCGGGTGAGGCAGAAAAGGTGATAGAGGTACTGCCCGGTGTGGTGGAGAGGTTAAGAAAGCTTTCCCCCTTATACAAGGAGGAGAATTTTATATGAAATCCACACAATATTCGGAAAAGGTTTTGGAACACTTCAGGCATCCGCGCAACGTGGGAACGCTGGAAGGTGAGAACGTGGCGGTGGGACGGGTTGGTAATCCGGTGTGCGGTGATCTGATGGAGATGTACATCCGGGTGGAGAACGACATCATAAAAGATATAAAATTCAAAACCTTCGGATGCGGGTCCGCCATCGCCACCAGCAGCATGATCACCGAGCTGGTTAAGGGGAAATCATTGGATGATGCCCTGAAGGTTACCCGCGAGGACGTAGCCAATGAGCTGGAAGGTTTGCCTCCCATTAAGATGCACTGCTCCAATCTGGCGGCAGATGCTCTCCACGATGCCATCAAGAATTACAGAAACAAAAACAAACCCGCTCTGGCAGCGCCCAAAACAACAGAAGGAAAAAAGGTAATCGCAGGTGAAGTTGAATTTGAAAACAAAGGTGTTTTCCACAAAGTGGACGACACTGCCCTCTTCAAAGACAAGCGGGTGATTATTCCAGAAAGAGGGGATAAATCCATAGAAATCGCTTTGGAATTGATCAAGCTGACGCCTCGAGTGATACTCTCCACATCCTCGAAGGACCTGTCTGTTAATCCGGAGTTGAAAACAAAATTGAAACAATCGGATGTCAAAGTCCTCTATGAATCGGAAATCCTCGAGATCAGGGGGACCACCGAGGTGGAAAAGGTTTTGATTCACGATCTGAACGAGGACGAGCAGTATGAGCTGTTTGTGGATGCGGTGATTCTATTATCTGAAGCTTGTCGATCTAAGATACTCTCTTGATTTGAATTCTCATAAGTATATAAAACCCAAAGGAGGTTCAGAATGGTGGTAAAAGTTGGTGATCAGGTTGCGGATTTTGTACTCAAGGATAATCGGGGTAAAGAAGTGCGCCTGTCCGATCTAAAAGGGAAAAAAGTCCTTCTTTCCTTTCATCCCCTTGCTTGGACATCGGTATGTGCCAACCAGATGAAGTCGCTTGAAGAGAATTTGAAAGAATTCGAGAAATTGAATGCCGTGCCTTTGGGTTTAAGTGTCGATTCGGTCCCTTCAAAGAATGCCTGGGCAAAAAGCTTGGGAATAAAAGATACCAAACTGCTTTCTGATTTTTGGCCGCATGGTGGTGTAGCCAGCCGACTCGGTCTGTTCAGGGATAAGGACGGGACCTCCGAAAGAGCCAACGTTATTCTGGACGAAAACCAGAAGGTGATTTTCGTCAAGGTCTACATACCTCAGCTTCCGGATATTAATGAGATACTGAACTTCTTAAAGAATCTCAAATAAATTAAATGTAAAGCATATCCTTCGATTTTTCCTCCCCCCTTTTGGGGATTGAAATAGAAGGGAAACACAAAATAAACTATCTAATATGGAGTCTCTTTATGGACATTAAACATGTTGCAGGAAAGAACCAGGGTAAGATCATGCTCTATGCTTTGAGCACCTGCGGTTGGTGTAAAAAAACTAAAAAGTTATTTGAAACTATGGGAATAGAATATCATTATGTAGATGTCGATCTGTTGGAAGACCAGGAAAAAGAATCTATCAGAAAAGAAGTCATGCGTTGGAATCCTCGCGGCTCTTTTCCCACAGTGGTAGTTAACGACGCAGTTTGCATAGTCGGTTACGACGAAAAGAAACTGAAGGAGGCAATCAAGGCATGAATGAAATTCAGGTATCATCTGATGAAATCGATAAACTGTACCAGAAATTGAACCGCGAAGCGGAGGCGTCCGGTTATCATCTCAATCCAGACGTGGATTTCACCAAGGATCTGGCGAGAGGCATCCTGATAAACCAAAAAAGATACGGCTACTGGGCATGTCCTTGCAGATTGGCATCCGGAATAAAGGCAGAGGACCTGGACATTATCTGCCCCTGTGATTACCGGGATCCCGATTTGACCGATTATGGTGCTTGTTACTGCGCACTATATGTCTCGGATGTGGTCCTAAAAGGAGAAAAGGCGGTCGGTTCGATTCCCGAAAGGAGACCTTCTGTCGAAGAAAGACTGAAAGAAAAACAGAAACCAAAAGCGGTCTCTGAGCTTCCTCTCCCTGTCTGGAGATGCAAAGTCTGCGGTTATCTTTGCGCCAGAGAAAGTCCGCCAGAGGTTTGCCCCATATGCAAGGCGAAAAAGGATAGGTTCGAGAAGTTTCTGTGAGCTGAATTGATTAAAGTATTACTTTACCGTTTCACCTGAATCAATTGCGGATCAGTATGTTCCGAGATGCGTACCTTGGAATAGCTCGTACATCCCAGCGTTCATTGAATACAAAATTTGTCAGCTGTTACTCAATAAGTGTATCGAACGAGGAATTGATATGAAGCTTTCAGGTCTCCACTTCCTGCTGACCTATCAGTGCGATCTGGAGTGCGACCATTGCTTTGTCTGGGGCAGCCCGTGGCAAAATGGCACGATGACTTTGCGGAATATTAAGAAGATTCTGCAGCAGGCTAAGGAGCTTGGTACTGTCGAACGAATCTACTTCGAGGGTGGTGAGCCATTTCTTTATTTTCCCATACTTCTCAGAGGGATACAGGAGGCAGCGCGACAGGGTTTTCAAGTTGGAGTGCTTTCGAACTGCTACTGGGCTACCGGAGTGGAAGATGCTCTCGAATGGCTAAGACCTTTGGCCGGATCGATTCAAGATTTATCAATCAGCAGCGATCTGTATCACTGGAGCGAGAAATTCAGCCAACAGGCAAAAAACGCGAGCTCCGCGGCAGCAGAGTTGGGCATACCCCTCGGGATCATCAGTATCGCTCAACCTGAAGCAACGTCATCAGTTTCACTGGTCGGCCGGCTTCCGGTTGGTGAATCCAAGGTAATGTATCGTGGACGAGCTACAGAAAAGCTGGCTGCACAAGCGATACAGCGAGCCTGGACCGAGTTCACGGAGTGCCCGTATGAGGACCTGCGCCAGCCCGAGCGGGTACACATAGATCCTTTCGGGGAAATACATATTTGCCAGGGGATCTCGTTGGGCAATGCATTTCGTACCCCACTGAAAGAGCTTTGTCAGGATTACCACCCGGATGTACACCCCATCACGGGATTATTGCTTAAGGGCGGTCCGGTGGAGCTGGTACGCCACTATAGGCTTCCCCACAAAGAAATCTATGCCGATGCCTGCCATTTGTGTTATGAATCCCGTCTTGCCCTACGGGGACGATTCCCGGAAATCCTTACACCAGATCAAATGTATGGGATTATGACCAAAACCCAACAAAATACATAAAACAGGATTTTGTCGAGAAACCGCAATAAAAGATGAAGAGAATTCACCAGCAGGAGGGGACAGATTTACTAAAAGAAGGAACACTGGAATGGCTGCTTGCAGGTGAGCCCTGGGTAATCTATCGAACACTGACTCATCTTTTGGGTAGGAGTGAGAAAAACAAGGAGGTGGTAAAAGTCAAAGATTCAATCCGCGATCATCCGTTTATCCAGAAGATTTTCAAAGGTTTAAACCAAGAGGGATATTGGGGGACATCAAAAGACATCCACACCTGGTGGCCTAAGAAAGACACTACTTTTTGGATACTTCCTGTCTTGGCGGATTTTGGTTTCACAAGGGTAGATAAGAGGATTGCCAAAGCCTGTGAATATGTGTTTAGCACTCAACTTACATCTGGTGGATTCGGGTGGGACCCGCCCACAAAACCCGGTGATTGTCACACTGCTATCATAGTTGAATCATTATCTAAAATGGGGTTCCTAAAAGACCGCAGATTACAGAAATCTTATAAATGGCTCATTCAACGACAACGGCTGGACGGTGGATTTTGGTGCAAGGATACCGGACTAATTGGGGGACCCAGAGAAAAAGAACCGAGTTGCGCTTTGGCTACCACCTTCGTCCTGGGTGCTTTGGCACAGAATCCAAAATATAGAAATAGCCCGGGTGTTAAATCCGGAATCGATTTTCTGTTTAACTGCTGGAAAGACCAGGGCAAAATAAAATATGCTGGTCACGATAGCCAGATCGGAACAGATTGGACTAAGTTGAAATACCCCTTTACCGACTATAAGATATTGAAATATCTGGATGTATTGTCACAATTTGAATATGTCAAAACGAAGTTGCAAAAATCAAAAATAGTAAATCTGCTTCTCTCCAAACAGGATGATAACGGAAGATTCACTCCTGAATCTATCCATGAGGTATGGTACGAGTTTGACTTTGGTCAAAAAGAGAAACCTTCAAGATGGATCACCCTTTTGAGCTTACGCATCCTCAAAAGAGTATATTCAGATTAATCTTGAATACAAAATCCCCAAAATGAAATCAACCAAGTTTTCATATAGGAGAGAATAAAATGAAACCGGGACGATCCATAGGGTGGAAACCAGTTTTTATGTTTATCATCGTTCTTATGGTAATGATCGTAGTTTCCCTTATGGCTCAAAGTACAAGTTCCAAACTAGTAAGCACCACCTGGCTAAAAGCTAATCTGACTCAAGCAGGTATTAGAATAATTGATCTCCGGCAGGACGTTAAAGACTATTGGCAGGCTCACATCCCCGGTGCAGTTTATTTGAATCCGGAGGCGTTGCGATTGGCTGATGGTGGAGTACCGGTAAAACTTATGCCGCCTGATGCCCTTGCCATCATGCTGGGTAAGATGGGAATCCGCGAGAAAACTAAGGTGATAATTTATGCCGAGCAAAACGACTACAAAGCTCCCTATCTGATCTGGGCATTGGATTATATAGGTCATCCTCAAGCCTCTATCTTAGATGGTGGGTTCAGCCAGTGGCAAAAGGAAAATCTACCTGTTACTCAAGATTATCCCAAGATCGGAGCGGTTAACTACTCTCCTTCCTCCAAAGTCAACCCGGAAGTCAGGGCAAACTTAGACGAGGTTAAGGAAGTGGTAAACCGGGGAGACGCAGTATTATTGGATGTCAGACCGATGGAAATGTATAACGGAGAAAAGGGTAACTGGAAGAGGACCGGACACATCCCAGGGGCAATAAATCATTTTTGGGGTGACGATTTAAATGCAAGCGGTTTCTGGAAAGACAAAGAAGAACTAAGGCAAGCATATGAAATGCTCGGGGCAACTCCAGATAAGTTGATCATCGTGTCATGCGGACAGGGTCTGATGTCGGCTTCCGGCTATTTCGTGCTCAAACACATCCTTGGTTATCCCCGGGTGAAAAACTACGACGGGGGTTTTAACGAATGGTCGAACATAGACATTTTGCCTGTGGAAAAAAGCATAAGCGATCTTCCAAAAGATGTTCCCGTTAATTCTTCACCCGGAGTTGCACTGGTTGTAGAACGTTGCACTAAATGTCATGATCAGAAACGAATAAACAAACAGAAGCTAAATCAGGCTGGGTGGGAAAAGTTGGTCAACCAGATGATCCATAATGGAGCTAAGCTGAGCCCGGAAGAACGCCAATTGGTGATCGATTATCTTTCCAGCCGTTAACCTTTCCTCTCGATGGAAGGGGGAAACGGAGAGGAAATATTATTAGGAGAAACCGATGACTTACTATTTCAATAAAACGATAAAGATGTCATTTGAAAATGCAATCACCCGGGTAACCGAGGAGTTGAAAAAAGAAGGTTTTGGTGTTCTTACCGAAATCGATGTGAAGGAAACGCTAAAGAAAAAGCTCAACGTGGATTTCCGGCCATATAAAATCCTGGGCACCTGCAATCCGCCTTTTGCTTATCAGGCATTGCAGGCGGAAGATAAAATCGGCTTGATGCTCCCCTGCAATGTAATAGTCCAGGAAATCTCTCCGGGATTGGTGGAAATTGCTGCCATTGATCCTGCTTCCGCTATGCAGGGCATTGGAAATCCTGCTCTGATAAAGATCGCCGAGCAGGTAAGAGAAAAGCTCAGGAAGGTAGTAGCGAGTATATAGACTTGAAATGTTCTTTCTGCAACTAAACCAATTTTGAGAACTGAAAGAGAATCTAATATCATGCCTCAAGACCCGGTTTGCGGGATGCAAGCGGAAAAAGAGAAAGCGGCAGGGAGCTCAACCTACCAGGGTGAGGTTTTTTATTTTTGTTCCCTGCAGTGCAAAAACAAATTCGACCAAAATCCGGAGAAATATCTTAAAGAGAAATCTTCCCCTGAACTACATATTACTATGCCGGAGATCAAGGAGAAAAAGGAAGTAACAGGTAAAAACGAAGAAAGAATCGATCTGCCTATTACCGGCATGTCCTGTGCCTCCTGTGCCGCTACAATTCAAAAAGAATTATCGGCTTTGAATGGAGTAAACCGTGCATCGGTCAATTTGGCCACCTCTCGGGCAACTGTCTATTATAATCCCAAACTAATTGGAGTAAACGGTCTAATATCTACCATCCGCAAAAGTGGATACGACGTGGGTGTGGTATCGGTTGAGCTTCCCATTCAGGGTATGGAGTGCGCCTCTTGCGTACTTAAGATTGAACGGGCTTTGCTCGATACCAAGGGCATAACCGAGGCAGTGGTCAATTTGGCTACGGAAAAAGCCAAGGCCAAATATATACCGGAGCAGACCAATCTAACCGTGATCAAAAATACGGTTGCATCGACTGGATACAAAGTTTTGGAGATCACCGGGGACACGGAGGACTATGAAAGGGTAATCCGGGAAAGAGAGTATCGTAATCTTCAAAGAAAATTCTGGTTTGGTTTGATTTTAAGCATTGTGGTGATGATCGGAAGCTTGGAATGGTTGCCTGGAATTCCCAAGATATTAACCAATGTTTATCTTCTCTGGATTTTAGCTACGCCGGTTCAGTTCTGGGCAGGTTGGCAATTCTACCGTGGTGCCTGGGGCGCTTTCCGCCATAGGAATGCGGATATGAATACGCTGGTAGCAGTGGGAACGTCGGCTGCTTATCTATATAGCGCATCTGCTGTCCTTTTCCCCTCTTTTTTCAGATCCGGAGGCATTGAGCCAAAGGTCTATTTCGATACCTCCTCGGTTATCGTAACTTTGATACTTTTGGGCAGAGTACTGGAAACCAGGGCAAAGGGTCAGACCTCCGAGGCGATAAAAAGATTAATAGGTTTACAACCAAAGACTGCCAGAGTTATGAGGGAAGGAAAAGAGGTTGATATTCCGGTGCAGGAGGTCTTGGTTGGCGATTTGGTCACAGTTCGTCCCGGGGAGAAGATTCCAGTGGATGGAATAGTTAAAGAGGGCAGATCTTTTGTGGATGAGTCGATGATAACCGGAGAGAGTATTCCGGTAGAGAAAAAAGCTGAGGATGAAGTGATAGGTGCCACGATAAATAAAAGCGGCAGCTTCAAGTTTGAAGCCACCAAGGTGGGAAAGGAGACCGCATTGGCTCAGATCATCAAACTGGTACAGGAAGCTCAAGGCTCCAAAGCTCCCATTCAAAGGTTAGCCGACGTTGTCGCCGGATATTTTGTTCCCGTGGTGATATCCCTTGCAATATTGACTTTCATTATCTGGTTCGACTTCGGTCCTGCTCCCGCTCTGACATTTTCCCTTATGAATTTTGTGGCGGTGATGATCATCGCCTGTCCCTGTGCCTTGGGTCTTGCCACCCCTACCGCCATTATGGTGGGGACGGGTAAAGGGGCGGAGAAAGGGATTCTGATAAAAGGCGGCGAAAGTTTGGAGACCGCCCATAAGATAAATTCCATCGTCTTCGACAAGACCGGGACCTTGACCAAGGGTGAGCCGGAGGTGACGGACGTTATTCCCCTCAATAATACCTCATTCAAGGACGTTTTGTATTATGCTGGAAGCGCAGAGAGGAATTCCGAGCATCCTTTGGGGGAAGCGATCGTCCGCAAAGCAGTACAAGAAAATATCGGCTTAAAGGAGCCTGAAGAATTCCAATCCATAACCGGGTTTGGTATAGAAGCTAAAATCAATAGGAAGAATATCTTATTGGGCAACTCAGACCTTTTGGTAAACAGAAAGATCGAAATCGGTGATTCATCTCTTAGGTCAAAAGAGTTGTCCGAGGAGGGGAAAACGCCTATTTATCTCTCCATAGAAGGAAAAGTTTCTGCGGTGATCGCCGTCGCAGATACTCTTAAGGATAACTCCCTGGAGGCGGTAAACCAACTGCATAAAATGGGTCTTGAGGTGGTCATGTTAACTGGTGATAATCGCAAGACAGCTGAAGCCATTGCCGGAAAAGTAGGGATCAAACGGGTGTTTTCGCAGGTGCGACCGGAAGATAAGGTCAACCAGATCAAAAAACTGCAGAACGAGGGAAAAGTGGTAGCAATGGTCGGGGACGGGATAAACGACGCTCCCGCTTTAGCCCAGGCAGATATTGGTATAGCTATTGGTACCGGAACGGATGTCGCCATGGAAGCCTCCGATGTCACCCTGATCAAGGGAGACCTGTCGGGAGTGATCACAGCCATTAAATTAAGCAAAAAAACCATAAAGATCATCAGACAGAATCTTTTCTGGGCTTTCTTCTACAACATTATTGGAATACCCATTGCAGCAGGAGTCCTTTATCCATTTATCGGAGTACTGCTCAATCCTATGATCGCCTCATTGGCCATGGCGTTCAGTTCGGTCTCGGTAGTATCGAATTCCTTAAGGCTAAGAAGATTTTGAATCAAAACACGTCATTTGATTGAATAGCGACTTGAATGGATTTAAGTGAAACCCTGATGATTACTTGAGATTAAAAACGACACTTGAATCCTCGAATCCTTGAATCTTCTTCGAGACTAAAAAACATAGAAGCACAAATTTGTATGGAAACAAAACTTCTGATTAGCTTCTTTGGTCTATTGTTGATAATACTGGTCAATTGGTATTTTTTCTTCTCGAAAAGACAGAAAGCTAAAGCTCCTGTAAAGGGACCAGGCATTCAGGAGATAAGAGTGACGGTCAAAGGGGGATATGATCCGGACGTCATCGTGGTAAAAAAAGACATTCCGGTAAAGATAGATTTTTACCGGGACGAGACAGAAAGCTGCTCGGAGGAGATCGTTTTTGGTGATTTCAATATAAGAAAAAGCCTACCCCCTTTCAAAACCACCTCCATTGAGTTCGTTCCGAAGAAAACGGGTGAATATGTTTTCACCTGTGGGATGGGAATGTTAAGAGGAAAATTGATTGTGGAGTGATTTCTTAGGAGAATGACCAATGCTTTCATCATTTAGAAAAGGTCCTTCTGGAATGTAGAATATTAGTTTTATTAAACTCCCATATAAACCAGATTCGTTTTTCAAAAAACTTTAATTGAATATGGATAAATCAAGTCGGAAAAAGAAGAAAAATGAGTGGCAGAAGTTCTTCGATAGTCACGCTCCGGTATATATGAGTAATCCCTTCACCCAGAATACTATCAAAGAGGTCGATTTTATTCTTGATGAACTAAAGATTCGTCCGGGAAGTAGTGTTTTGGATATGGGTTGCGGCACCGGTCGTCATGCTGTCGAGCTAGCAAAAAGAGGTTACCAGGTAACCGGCGTTGACCTCTCTTCGGGAATGTTATCACAGGCAGAAAAAGTCGCCAAAGAAGCGAAAGTGAATGTGGAATGGATTCAGGTAGATGCCACCAGTTTTATATCCGATAGACTTTTTGATGCTGCAATTTGCCTGTGCGAAGGAGCTTTTGGGTTGTTAGGTATGAAGGACGATCCAAAGAAACATGATCTTCTCATTCTCCGGAATATAAACGCTTCATTAAAACCCCGGGCAAAACTTATCTTGACAGCTTTGAATGCTTGTGCTATGATTAGGCAGTATACACCGGAGGACGTAAGAAAAGGAAAGTTTGATCCACAAACTTTGGTTGAAATCCATCCTATGGATTACGAGACCTCTGGGGGCAAAAGGAGTGTGACGGTCAGGGAAAAAGGATACGTAGCTACTGAACTGGCCCTTTTGTTCAGACAAGCGGGATTTAAAGTGGAACACATCTGGGGTGGAACTGCTGGTAACTGGGGAAAAAGAGAACTCGAGATGGACGAAATCGAAATCATGGTGATAGGAAGAAAGCTTTCTTAATGGATTAGGTCAGGCGGCGGTAAAAAAACATAAGAGGAGGGAACCCTTATGGTAGATTCTCCGGTTAAATTTTCGGTCGATTACCCCGAGAAACTCTCCAGGGGAATGTTGATACTCAAAACCCTCTTTGGGATCATTTACGTGGGAATTCCCCATGGCATATGCTTGGCGGTTTACGGGATTGCTGCTTGTGTGGTCATCTTCATATCCTGGTGGGCAATTCTGTTCACCGGAAAATATCCCAAGGGGATGTTCGATTTCGTTGTCGGTTACCAGCGATGGGCCATCCGGGTTTATGCTTACTAGGGATATTACTTTACCGACAAATATCCCCCCTTCAGCGGCAAGGAATAGAGATATTCAAGTTTATATCAGAGATGCAGTAAAGATGATCCGATGGAAGTGAGCTGCAGGTTCGGTGAAAGAATGCCGCCGCTTCCTAAAACCGATTAGCAGCTCACTTCCTTATGTTTTAAGCATATTTTTATCGGGGAGGAGGCATGGAACACGACAAAAAACATAGCGGAGCAGAAGATCTCGGTGCTCAAGTTTTGAAACTCGCCGATCTGGTCGATTACCAGAATAACTCGGTGGTGAGCAGGGAAATCGTCCGCAAAAATACAGGAACGGTGTCTTTATTTGCTTTCGACGAGGGTCAGGGTTTAAGCGAACATACTGCCCCATTCGATGCCCTGGTTTATATCCTCGACGGTGAAGCAGAGATCGTCATCTCCCAGAAACCTTTTCATGTGAATAAAGGTGAGATGATCGTAATGCCTGCACAACAGCCTCATGCGGTAAAGGCAACCAAGAAATTCAAGATGCTTTTGATAATGATCAGATCATAATCACAGTTCAGAAATAAATGGCATGCGGGCGTTCCAATACTTGCTAATTTTTCTTATCACAGCCATTTCAAACCGTCAAGTTAAAGAGATTGAGGCGATGGAGAAATCAAATGTGGAGAGCGAATATAATTGAAATTCTGAAATTAGGAGTCAGCATTGTTGTCTGCCAGTTAGCTGGATTTGTGGATTCACTTTTCACCACCCCTTCCATACCCACCTGGTATGCTACAATAAATAAACCATCATTTACTCCACCCAATTCGATATTCGGACCGGTCTGGACGTCGCTTTTTCTTCTGATGGGTGTCTCTGCATATTTAATATGGAGAAAAGGGATTACGGTTGAAAACGTAAAGATAGCTTTATACATATTCATCGCTCAGCTTGTGCTCAATGTTTTATGGTCAATTTTATTCTTCGGATTGCATAGTCCTTTTTACGCCTTCATTGAGATAATAATTCTGTGGTTGGTGATATTGGCAACATTTGTCAGTTTTATTAAAATCTCCAAACCTGCCGGTATATTGCTTCTCCCCTACCTGATTTGGGTTGCTTTTGCTGCAATTTTGAACTACAACTTGTGGAAACTGAATTCATGAGACTCTGGAGCATACATCCCAAATATCTGGACTCAATTGGGCTGGTGGCTTTGTGGCGGGAATCCCTTTTAGCCCTAAAAGTCCTTCAGGGAAAAACCAAAGGTTACAGATACCATCCGGAGTTAATCCGGTTCAACGCCCACCCCTTTCCGCTCAAAGCGATTTCGGTATATCTGACCGAAATATGGAAGGAATCAAGTAAACGAGTATATGATTTCGATCGGAGCAAAATCACGTTGAAGTGCAGAACCACCGGAATTCCGGTTACTTCAAATGAGTTGAAACGTGAGTTCGATTGGTTATGCGTCAAATTAAAGAGGCGCAATCCTCAAAAATATAAAGAACTGCTTTCTGTCAAAAAGATCGAATGCCATCCCGGTTTCCGGTTAACTCTGTAATATAACGTCTTCATTCAGCGATAGTATCTACCGAGGTAATGACCAGATGGAATCAAATCTGCATAGAAAAGCCCTTTTCCTATCCTATATAACAGTAGGATACAATATTGCAGAGTGTTTGGTATCAATACTCGCCGGGGTTATGGCTAGCAGTATAGCCCTGATTGGATTTGGTCTGGACAGTCTGGTGGAATCCCTCTCCGGAAGCGTTATGATCTGGAGATTCCGCCAACACGGGAAGATGTCTGAGGAAGAAGAGGAGGACCTGGAGAAAAAAGCAGCCCGGATGATCGCGGTCACCTTTTTCATCCTGGGAGCCTATGTGCTGTATGAATCTGTCAAGAAAATGATTGTGCATGAGGTTCCTCATCCAAGTCTTTTGGGAATAGTAATCGCATTCGTCTCCCTGATAACCATGCCTGTTTTGTTTTACTTCAAATACAAAATCGGGAAAAAGATCGGCAGCCGGAGCCTGGTGGCAGACTCCAAGCAGACCCTGGCTTGTATGTTTTTGTCTGCAGCTTTGTTGATTGGATTGGGATTAAATTATCTTTTCGGAATCTGGCAGGCTGATCCTATTGTGGGTTTGGTGATTGTGATCTTCCTTTTTAAAGAAGGTTACGAAACCTGGAAGGAAGACGAGGTGTGTAGTTGTTGATGAACGATAAACATCCTCTCCCCTTCTGGAAGAGGATGAATGCATCCCCTTGTTCCCCCCTCCTTAGTAATGAGAGGGGATTAATGAGGGTAAGGTGAATTATCTGAAGAGTTATGGAACAACAAAAGCAAGCATACGTTTATGCCATCACCTCCGTGTTACTCTGGTCCACGGTTGCTTCTGCTTTCAAAATTTCCTTAAGATATTTGGATTATCTTCAACTCCTGTTTCTTGCATCCTTTGTTTCGCTCTTAATTCTCTTCATTATAGTATCTGTTCAAAACAAACTACATTATCTTTTCCGACATTCCGCCAAAGATTATCTACACTCTGCACTGCTTGGCTTTTTGAATCCCTTCCTTTACTATATCGTATTGTTCAAAGCTTACTCTTTATTGCCTGCTCAGGAAGCTCAGCCCTTGAATTACACCTGGTCCATCACCCTGGCACTATTTTCTATCCCCTTGCTTAAACAAAGAATAGGATATGTTAGTATCTTGGCATTAATCATCAGCTACTTCGGTGTTTTCATCATATCTACCCGGGGAAATGTTCTGGGATTCAAGTTCACTAACCCCTATGGAGTTATTTTGGCTCTGGGAAGCGCGGTGATCTGGGCTTTATTTTGGATTTATAACGTCAGGGACAAAAGGGATGAGGTGGCCAAGCTTTTTCTGAATTTCTCTTTTGGATTTGTATTCATATTCATTGCCATGGTGCTCTCTTCCAGAATAAAAATAATACCCCCGATGGCAGGAATTGCCGGGGGGATTTATGTAGGTTTGTTCGAAATGGGAATCACTTTCGTCCTTTGGCTGAAAGCTTTGAAGCTTTCTAAAACAACTGCACAGGTGGGTAATTTAATTTACCTCTCCCCTTTTGTATCTTTGGTCCTTATCCGGTTCGTGGTTGGAGAAAAGATATTGCTATCAACTATGGTGGGACTGGTTTTCATCGTGACCGGTATAATCATACAACAGTATGATTCTCGCAGATGGGTTTCAAAACATCAGCTGTAGCTTTTTACGAAATCCTTTATTAAAGATAATAATATTCCAAACAAAAAACCGAGCCATAAAGGCTCGGCTACGTACCCTTTATCTTCCTTTTTCCTTATTCTTTTTTCCATGAATTAAAAGCTCCCCGAACAAGTTAAAAGATAGAACTTTTAGGGTGGTATTTGAGCTTCCAAGCGCTAAGAAAAAGTCTAAGACACTTAAGCCCAAACCCTTAAGGCGCTATCGCAATCCCATAGTCCTGGCCAAAGAGTGGCAAGAGACATTGGGAAAAGGAGACTGTTCTTGTCCGGCCGATCTCGCTCGTAATCTGAAAGTTTCCCGTGCTCGGGTGACCCAGGTGTTGCGGCTTCTGAGGCTCACTCCAGAGGTCCTGAATGATCTTGTCGCCATTGGCGATCCTCTGGCTTCGCCCATAGTGACCGAACGAAAGCTCCGCCCCATTCTTAACCTCCCTGCGGAAGAGCAGAGGCGAAGGATTAACGCAATCATCTCAGGTGGTCTCAGTCAAAAACCTTGAGAGGAAAGGGATACAATAGTCAACCAAATCAACCAATAGAACCGAGTGCCAAAAACCTTGAAAGGAAGGGGATTCAAGCCCTTGTCGATCCAGCATAGTTTGAATGTCTTTCAAGAGGCAGATACGGTAATCGCCGAAGAATGGTAACTCCATAAACAGAGAGCGGAAGAGGGACACCCCCTCTTCCGCTTTTTTTTGTGTTCGCTGAAAAATTCCCACCCTTTTGTTCGATTTGCTACTTGACGGAAGAAGGGTTAGATAGTACATTAAATTGTAAAATTGTTTATTTAACCCGCAGATTTTGCGAGTTCGATTATAGATAATAATATCAAACTATTAAAAGTGGGAGAATAAGATTAAGTGCAAAGCCATATTCTCGGCTTTCATCTGTGCCCTTGTTTTTTCTTTTACCTATGTCTTCGCAGCGGTGCCCCTAATAATAAATTATCAGTGGAAACTAACCAAATCCACTGGTGCTCCTCTGGATACCACCATCGAAAGAGTATTCACTATTTATGTGGACTCCAGCGACACGACTCCTCTGTGGACTGAAACGCAGCCCTTAGTGGCAGTCGAGAAAGGGGTGTTCAATGTTCTTTTAGGTAGTGTGGATTCTATTCCCCCATTATTTTTTCATGGAAGCACAAGATATTTGGGAGTGTCGGAGGTGGTTAACCGGGCGGTCGAGGAGTTTTTCAAAGGGAAGATGGTGAAAGATATCCCGAAGGCGTAAACATGGTAAATAAGGTGTAAGTATGGCTACACGCCCTAACATAATTGTGAGAATACGCAAGAAGATCCCTGATATTATTGGTAAAAATCCTGTTTTGTATTTTCTACTGGGTTTAATAGTTGTCGGGATTGTATTTTTGGTTTTGAAGCAACACGAGACTCTCCAAAAGAAAGATGTATTGGGAACGGTCTTTGGATTCTTGTTGGACATACTACTGTTTGGCGTGTTATTGAGTCTTTATGAAGAATGGCGAGAACGAAGAGAAAGGATTAGGCGATACCATGATGAACTTAGTGACTTCCTCGCATGGCAAGGAGAAGAAGGTCTCCTCCGCAAGGCTGGGATAATAAGACGACTAAATGATATGAAAGCTGGCTTTCCCTCTTTGAATAGCATAGTACTTAACAAGGCCGACCTTAGGGGGGTGGACCTACGGGGAGCCAACCTTTATGCAGCCGACCTTAGGGAGGTGAACCTTCAAGGAGCCAACCTTCGGGGAGCCACACTCACATTAGCCAACCTTAGGGGAGCCAACCTTTGGGAAGCCAACTTTCAGGGAGCCATCCTTGCATATACCGACCTTCAGGACACCACCCATCTGGATACCAACTTTAGTGGAGCCATCCTTCAGGAAGCGAAACTTCAGGGAGTCATCTTTTTGGGAGTTGACTTTCAGGGAGCCAACCTTCAAGGAGCCAACTTTCAAGGAACCACACTTATAGAAGCCGACTTTAGTGGAGCCAACCTTAGTGGAGCCAACCTTAAAGGAGCCGACCTCAGGGGGAGCGACCTTCAAGGAGCCAACCTTACAGAAGCAAACCTTCAAGGAGCCAACTTTAACGGAGCCTATATGTTCAAAACCAAAAATCTTACTTGGATGCAGTTGGAGCAAGCCATCCTTGATGAAAAAACCATATTGCCCGATTACCTCAAGCAAAGTGATCCCAAAAAGCAGTCTGGGTAAACATAGTAAACACGAAAGCAGAGTTTTCCAATGACAAGAGAGACAGTTCTTGTTGAGGCCTTAGAAAAACATGGTACTAAAAAGATGGCCGAAGATTTTCTAAATTGTGAAAACCGCCGATTGGAAGAAGCAGCACGTAGATGGGGAGAAATGCATGGTTATCCGGTTATATTAGCCCATGGTCGAGTCGCCCTTCACTGGGGAACAATGCCTCAGCTCAGCCTCTGAGACATGCTTGACATACTGCTATAGTTACATGAAAAATTTCCTACTTTGGCTAAAGTGAGAAATTTTCTACTTGGTAGACCCCTGTTTACGGGGTAAAATTACCCCTGAAGTGAAATTATTATCACTTTCAAAAGCGAAAGTGAGGTAAGGAAGAAAACCAACCTCAATAATTTTCTTGAAGTTTAGACCAGATATTCAAAAATGGAGTCATGGATCAGTCGGGAGCCAGAAGTTCAGATCTGATGAAAATAAACACTCCTTCCACTTCCATAATAAGAGTCGTAGATGTGCAGATATATCGCCTCAAACTTCCGATGATATAATTCCTTGGTGTAACGCTCTGGAAGTTTATCTTTGATCATTTCGACAGCTAAAAGCTGACTGAACGAAGCTTAGCTGAAGCGAAGCGCCGAGCCACCGACAGGAGACTATCGGAAGAGCGTTCGGCGGTGAGCGGAAGCAAGCTGAGCGAATCATCAGTAGTTTAGTTAGGTTTCAAGAATTGCTACAGTTAAAGAGATTTTCTGGTGGGGGTGGGAAATGCCGGGACTGAGGGAGGGTAGCAGCCCAACGCAAGACAACAAAGGGCTTTTGCTGCTGCTGCAAAATGGAGGGAGGGCTTGACAGCGGTTTTTGTGGACATAGGTTTTTCTGCCACGAGGAAAAACAAAAAAGAAAGCTGGCAAGTCGTGGTGGTGGTGGATACCTTAGATGGCATTTGGGGAGAGAACACCAAGAAGAGAAATTTAGCTGGAGCAACAAAGTAGTTTAGAAACTATCTTTAAACGAACGCTTACTGGATGATTTTGCAAGGATAGGAGATTGTTCTTGGGGGAGACTCAGACCTCACAGAGCTAAAGCTACAACTCGTTCCCCAGAAAACCTCTGAAGTGGAATTAATATCACATATGAAAGTAAAAGGGAAATAGGGTAAGCCACGCCACCCGAGTCTGCTGGAGGCGATGGTTCGCTGGTTCATGTTTTTTCAGCCCAAGACATCAAAAGATCTGACGGACATCCACTTGGCTTTTTCCAATCTGAACAGTTACAGTCGTTCTCCCTTGTTCCACTCTGCAAGCACGATTGATTTTGCTCTATGCTGTTTGGCGACCCTGGACAGCCTGATGATGTCTTCCGCAGTAGGGCGTGGGGCTGAACCACCTTTTGTTTGAATGAGGACCATTTCAGGGAGGTCGCAACGCTTCGGTCCAGAAATCTCTTTCCGATTATTCTTGCGCACCACAATCAAGTCGACGATGCCGCGAGATTCAACCTTTGTTTTACCTCCGAAATCAACCAAGTTCCATTTATTCAGCCTCTTCTTTCTCCACACGAATCCCTGCCTGACTGATTGCCTCTTTGATTTTGTCCTCGTAATCGGATGCCGTTATTTTTCCCTTTCCGGCAGTCAATTCCATCCTTACATCTATGTCTGCAAACTGGGTTTTGAGATAAGTTATGGTTCTGACAATCTCAGAGAGTTTGCCTGGCGGGATATCCAAAACAAGATGAACCCTGTTGTATTTTCCTTTCTCCTTTTTCTCAGGAACAGCCTCCTCCTCTTCTTCCAATTCTTCTTCTGGCACTGCTTGCTCCGTGAGCTTGCACAGCTTAGGTTCTATCAACACCTCTCCGTCAACCAGCTCAGGAGAAAAGTCCTCTTTGAAGTGGCGTGGCACCGGTTGTTGATTCTCTACATTGCCGATTCCAAACAGCCCGTCTTTCACTCCTTGCCTTACAGCGTTCTTGAGCACCTCTTCTGAGACAATTCGCATTTCGCCCGGCGTGGTAAAGAACGATTCGAGTATTTTAGCGGTCTCAACAAATTCCTTCCCTTTGAGATATTTCTCCTTGATGGACAAAGGCGAAAGTGTTGGCAGAACCTCTTGTTCGCTTCTCAACCTTTCGAATACTTCTCTGGTTATGGTCAATTCTTCACCAAAGGCTGGAATTCCTAAGTCAATCTCCTTTAACCCCTTCTTTGACGGAAGTATAATTAGCCGATAAAGCGATCTTATCTTATTTCTTAGCTCGCCCTCAACTTGTTTTACTTTGCTTTTAGCATCCTTTCTCTGATCGGCGCTCAACGCCAGGCTTTCGTCTCTTTCTATCATCTGCCAAGAGAATTTTCTTCTGATAAAATCTTCAAAACTCATCCTCTCTGAATGCAGTGGGCAAAGAAATATCAGCACGTTAGGATAAATTCGGGGACGATCTCCGCACTTCTCCAGAAACTCCTTGCACTTTTTCTCGTCTGGCTCTCGCATCACCACCAATTTCAGATTCTTGGTGTTGGGAACATCTTTTGGATTCAAAGGCCAGACAAAAACCTCAAAATGATCCTTACCTAAATTGCTACTCAGGATGGTCTTCTCCTCGGTCTCGATTTCACTCCCGCTTACGTTAGCCATTTTGTCTAACAGAATTCTATTTAGATTCGGTTTGTTTGTAAAACGCAGTTCCTTATCCGAAAGATAAAAAAGATTATCTTTTAACTTAAGAATCGCCTCGGCAACAATACTGCTTGGAGTGGAAATATCAACTGCCGACAGTTTGACTTCATTCTCGGTTGTTCCCTTTTCCGGACCGCCAGAAAAAGACTGAAGGAAGATTGTGGTTGCGGTTTTGGTTCCAAACGAGAAAGGAATGTAGGCATCTCCCAGACTTTTGTCCACTTTCTTAGCTCCGGCATTGTGTGATGTAATGTCTGCCGCAATCACTGAATCGTATTCAGTGCCGAGACATCGCATGAACTCTCTTTTGATCTCTTCGTTGCCCAGGTGAAAGTCCGCTAATCTGATGTATGGTATGTTAGCCTCTTTGAGCGAGTATATTACCAAAGAGAGGAGTCGCAAGACGCCTCTGGTCTTTCCGAACTCATAGAAACTGCCCCATCTTTGGTGAAGGGTATCTATCACCTCTGGTTGAAATGGATAGCTGTTCAAAAAAATCTTTCGATACCCAACCCTTCCTAAATCCTTTGGAAGTATCTTTTCTTTCTCTGCATAATCTAAGAACTTGTCTATTACATTTTTGGCTTTGGCTTCATCTACACTACTGAAAAGTCGTCTTCGTATCACCGAGGATATTTCCTCCCCCTCGACCGGTGTAAATAGCTTCTCCACCCTTCCAGACCTCTCCTGAAGCTGATCCAGAAGTTTCTGTCCGGTCTCGTCGTAGTGCGTGCCGGATGGATAGGTGAGAACCAGCAAAGTCTTGTCCAGAGTGCCGACCATATCTGTCAGACTGCGCATGAAAGCCATCATCTGAGATGCTTGAGTGGAATCGCCAACCTTGATGCCAGAAGCTTTTATGGCGTAATCCAATATCTCATCCATCAGAATCAAGAGCGGTTGATGAGAAGAAAAAAGTTCCCTGAGCTTTTCGCCTCCGGGTGAAGTGTTTCCCTTTAGATTGCTAACTTTTCCCGTAAGCTGTCTTTCCATCTCCTCCCAGATAAGTGTATCTTTCGAATCAAGGACATCCCCAACAATCACCACCGCATTTGTCTTCCACTCTTTAGCTTTATGATAGAGAGCGATCAAGGAATGGGTTTTTCCACCACCGAAGGGCGTTTGAAGTTGGATCACGGAATTCCCACCCTTGCCTTTGAGCCTCTTTTCTGCCATATCGAGGAGATTTTTCAGCCCGTTTGTGAGATAGGTCTTCTGAAAGAAAACATCTGGGTCTTGATATTCCTCAATGGCTCTTTTCTTGAATACCTCCCACAGCTTGGCGGCAAACACATCCATGGTGAGTTTGCCTTCGAGTATATCCTTATGTGGGATGGATATGGTCGAAAATGGTTTCATTTCATTACGCTCCTTTAGTAAACAAATCAAGTTTTGTCTGTCCTGGCTTGCCGATTTCACTTAAGATTTTCTCTTTCCCTGAAAGGAATCCGTCCAGCCATTGCTTTTCTTTGTTCTTACTGTCTTTGGGGAAGGTTTCGGATATTGCCTGAGCAACCCGGTAAAATACATCTTTCTGCCCAAATTCAGATTCCTGCAGAGCTTTTATCATATCCTGCCTTCTTCCCTCTTTCCATAACAGAAGCGCACAATGGAGAACGTCTACGAATTCCTTTGGTTTCTCCAGCTCTTTTATATCCCTTTCATGTGGTCCCAGGACTTTTATAAATTCCTTTTCTTTTTTTATAAAGCTTTTGTTCCATTCTTTAGCTAAATCAATGCCCGCGCTCGAAGCGAGCTTTCGGGCATCATCGAAGTGAGCGCTGGCATCTTGATAAGTCCATCTCCACAGAAGATAAAACTTGGTCAACGGAGTTAGTTCCCCGGCTATCCCATCGTGAAGAATTTGTCTTACCGCATAATCTGTGACCACATTTCTTACAAAATCCAGAAGCTTATCCGCTCGGATGATGTTTCCTTCGTGATCCATGATCTTTTCATATTTTCCAAAAATTTCAATGGCAGAGCCTATGCCTGCTATGAAATAATCCGCACCTGAAATCCCCTCCTGCCATAGCCTCTCAAGTTTTTGGTAGATATATTTCTTTATCTCCTCTTTGACATCATTATACCAGCCGGTTTCTTCTCTTTTTATCTTTCGGGCAACAAAGTAGATCGACGATGCCAATGCGGCAGATTCTTTTGCCCGCAGTCTTGCCTTCATTTCAGTATGGATGGGCCAGGACGCTGTGACAACCAAACCCGAATCCAAAAGTGAATTTATCAAAGTCTCCCAGCCGGATGTGGACTTGTGAGCATAAACAATAGTGGCAATACCGTTTGGTTTTAACACTCGATAGATCTCTTGGAATGACCTCTTCAGATTTTCTTCAAACGATGCCTTTGCCTCCTCCTGGGTCTTATCGTTTGTATATGCTACGATCTCCTTGCTTTTTGGGCTCAAGGGTGTTGAGAACAATTCTGGATATAGGTCTCCGACCGTTCTTTTTAACCAAACATAAAAGAAATCAGAAAGATAAGAATAAGGCACATTGTCGTAATAAGGCGGATCGGTGAAGACCGCGTCAAAGAAGTTATCCGGACGAGATAAAGATGTGGCAGAGGATTGGTTGACGGTGGCAGGAATATTAACACCTTTGATTATTTTCAATCCATCTAAAGTAACTTCTACCGAATGTGCCCAACTTGTGCTTATACCAGAAATCGGGTTTAATTCAAAATAGTCCCAAGTCATCTGAAGAGCTTGTCTTCCAACAAAAGCATTAATGACCTGAGTAGTATCAACCTTCCATGTGCAATTTGAACTGCAAAACTGCATGACCTTATCCAAAATGAATGCCAAATAACTCACCACCGCCTTGGCATATTCCTCCTCATATCCTTCTTCCATCATCTTCTTGTATGCCAGCCGAACCTTCTCCACAAACGTAATCAAGGCCAATTTCTGCCGAGAGTTGAAAAGATCACCCCATTTTAGGATTCCATATCTCTGAACACGAAAGCCCAACGTTTCTTTAGGTGGCAGAGATTCATCCGGCACCGGGTCAATGCCCCATTCCTCCATCAGCTTGTTTCTTTTTTGTTCAAGATACTTTTCCGCTTCCCTAAATATCTCTAAGTCCCTCTCTTCCGCAGTCCTGTAAGCCTTTCCTCTCTTTTTTGAATTGTAGGTAGCCACGGCAACCATCCTCTGCCCTGCTTTTCCTTCCTGAAAGAGCTTTCTCACCGTTTTGTCATCCACCGAGGAGCCGCAGACCAAACATTTAGCAATAGCCCGGCTCACAGTGCCTTCAGAAGGATCGAAATCCTTTGGGAAATCTTTATCCTGCCCAACAATCTTGAACTCAACTTTCCCGTGTTTAACATAAGGCTTTAACGCAATCTCTTTGTTCTGCTTTTTAGCGAGCCAGAATTGGCGCATAAGAGGAATTTCTGCATTGCAGGATGGGTTTTGACACGGTATAGTCCTTGCCCACATATAGCCCACCGGAACACTTTTATCTTTTCCCTCAGGATAGAACCTTCCAATTTCATTCTTTGCTTCCTGCAAAACCCAATCTCCCCATTTTTTCACATCCTCCAGTAGAGGATTTTTTGAAGTGTGCCCCTTCACAAATCCCCAGTCCTCTTTTACACCTTTTGGTTTTCCGTATTTTTGAGGATATTCTAACGTTGCCTTGAGAATGAGTGTTGCAACAGGATTGTATTCGCCGGCGTAAGTTTCACATCCCAGTCGAAGACATTCCAGAGGAATAGAGCCACCACCTGAAAATGGATCTAAAACCCTTGGTGGTTTCCCGCCGTTTGCTTCTAAAATATCCTTTCTTGCCTTTTCAATGAGATTATGATTTAGCGAGTTCTCCCATTTTGACAGATCTATTATAAACTGCCTTTTCTTCTCCCATTCATCTTGATTCTTGGGTGCAGGAATCAAAGCGGCATAGCTTGTGGTGCGAGAAGAAGCCAGAGGTCGGCGAGCCCACCAGATATGTAAAGTACAGATATGCCCGTGTCTTATATTCTTCTCCCTGGCAGACTCCACACTTACTTCTTTTACCGGAAAGCTTTCTTCGATGAATCTTTTGTCAGTCATATTCAACCTTAGCAGTCAGTTGGCTTATTCCCTTATACTTGGAACTTTCTCGCCCCTGTTTTTCCATTCTTCTGCCGTAACCAAAAAGCGAACCACTTCAACCCTTTCTTGAACATTCAGATTCTCAGTCGGATTATTAATAATATAAAGCTCCGGATTAGCAGAGGCATTGGCAACCACATAAAGCCAGTACTCTTGCTTGAATCTTTTCGCCTTGAACCATTCATTGCAGGTCAGCGCCACATCTCCTTTGTCACTTCGTGCTTTAACCTCAATGTATCTGGTTTCGTCCTTGCCTTTAGACCTTATGTCAAACCCTAAGTTGTCCTTTGAAACATCCACAGGTTCTCTCCCCTGGCTTTTCTCATACTCCAGGGCGATCTCCATACCTATTCTTTCTATCTCCTCATCACTTGCCATTTCCTTGGAAACCGTCGGCTTTATTTGAGCGACTCCCACAAATTTGGGCATGGAGATAGTCAAGCTTATCTCTTCTTCTATCTCTTTTCTCAGACTCTTCATCGTCTCTTCATATTTCTTCTTCCGCTCTTCCTTATTCCTCACCACTATCTCTGCACTTTTGCCTTGTTCTTGTCTCTCATACAACTCCGCCAGCTCAGCATCCAGCTCTCCAATCAGATATTCCAGAGACCTTGTCCCATATTTTCTCTTTATCTCAGCCTGCCTTTCTCTTTCTTTGGCTATCTCTTGCTTGTAGCTTTCCACAGCATCAATGGCAGAAAGTTGTGCCTTCTCTTTATTTATCTCAATTTTCACTTTCCTGTTGTCATCCGCCGGTATTAAGTCCCATAGAATTGACGGGTTCACTTCTACGAGCTTGTTTCCATCATCATAGATACTTATGAGCCTCTTACCTGCAACCTGCCCTTTTCCATCCTTCACTTCTCCCTCAAAAAACCAGAGCATTCCATCATATCGTCCAGAAGGGTCTTTGAATATCGTTCCTTTCTGCAATTTCGGAAAATAGTTTTGGTTCACCCATTGGAGCAAAGATTCAAAGAGCGGGTGTCCGAAGGATAAGAATTCCGCATCTTGATTTTTGAAAGCAATGTCCTTATCAAAGGTAGCTTTCGGATAAGATTTAAGGATAGAACCGTATCGGTTTTTGAAATCCACATGTTCCGCTATTCTTTTGATCTCGAAAGGAACTGACTCTATTGAGAGAAATCCATCCTTTCGGACGGTGAATCTGCCTCCTGCTTTTTTGAATCCGCGCTTGAAGAACTCTTCCGCATACTCTGGAATCAGCCTGTATTCTTTGGCTTTTTCCGCCATCTCCTTCATTCTGGTGTAATCAATATGTCTGGTAGCAAGGCTTTCTCCCAACGCTTCCTTGACGCTCCTGATGTAATCCTCATCGATTTTAATGTCGAGTTCCCTCATTATCTCGTCCTTGCTTCTTACCTTGGCGACAGCATCAAGGATAAGCTGATAGAGGTTCATCCCGTAGAATGTCTCACCAATAACATCGAAGACCTTATCGCTTCCCACCGCTTTTCTGATCTCTTCGAGCTTGTCAAAAATCTTTTCTAAGACCTCTCCCTCTCTGGTGTCCACTGCGACCAGATTGAAAACGTAAACATCCTTCTGTTGACCGTATCGGTGAATTCTTCCCATCCTTTGTTCAAGCCGGTTGGGATTCCAAGGAATATCGTAATTAATCATCAGATGACAGAACTGCAAATTTATACCCTCTCCCGCCGCTTCGGTGGCAACCATGATCTGGCTTTCGTTTTTAAAGATTTTCTCCGCCTCGATTCTTTCGTCCAACTTCATACCGCCGTGAATGAAGTTAACCGAATATCCCCATGACCTTATCTTTTGAACCAAATACTCCATGGTGTCTCGTGACTCACTGAAGATAAGGATTTTCTCGTTACCCTTTATTTCTCTTATCTTCTTGAAACCAGCTTCAATCGCCTTTTTCAGCTCTTTCAGCTTGATCTCGCTCCCCTCCTTCAGAATCTCTTTTGCCTTATTTATTAACTCCTTAAGCGTGGATACTTCCTTTTCCAATTCCTCTCTGCTCTCAGCGATGCTTAGAGCTTCCCATTTTTTCTCCTGCTCCCATCTTCTCTCTTCTTCGTAGTCGTCCACTTCTTCGAGGTCCACAAAAGGCGTTTCAATGGTAATTTCTGGCTCTTTAAGCAGGTCTTTGAGTCTTTCTCTTCTCCTCTCCAGCGATCTGAGAAGCGCATAAGTGCTGGATGCCATTCTCCTCTGGAGAATCAACAAGGCAAAGGCGACGCTTCCTTTCTTGTCCTTATGTAAAGCTTTATTGTATTGAGAGATGACATATTCCGAAACCTCGTTATATAATCTCTTTTCTGAGTCGGTTAGCCTGAACTTGATGGTTTTTGGAAAACGCCGAGTGAAGATGGGTTTTCCTTCAAAGTCCTTCAGGTCCTCCTTCATCCTTCTGATGAAAAGAGGGTTATCCTTATTTCTAAGCGACTCGTTTATCAGCTCTTGTGTAGCGAAAAAGCCCGGTATTAGAAGGTCAAGAAACAGCCTGAAATTTTCGGGATCACCTTTGTGAGGTGTGGCAGTGAGAAGGATCAGGTGGTCGGTGCTTCGGGATAACACTTCGCCCAATCTATATCGATCGGTTCTCGTCAGCTTGTCTCCGTATCCGTATCTATAGGCTGCCATCTTGTGCGCTTCATCCACGATGACTAAATCCCAGTCGACACTCGTAAGGGACGGTAGAATATCCTCCTGTTTTACGAAATCAATGGACGTGATAACTTGGCTTTCTCTTCGCCACACGTTTTCCGCATAATGAGCATCTAACAAGCCCCTATCCACCATGGTGAAATGTTCTTGGAACTTTTCCTTCAACTCCCTCCTCCATTGATCCTTGAGATGTCCAGGAACAACTATTAGAATACGGGTTATTAGCCCTCTCAATTTCAGTTCTTTGAGGATCAGCCCAGCCATGACTGTCTTTCCTGCCCCAGGGTCATCCGCGATAAGGAACCTTATTTTCGGTAGTTTCAGGACATACCCGTAAACCGCTTCTATTTGAAACGGCAAGGGAGTTATTTTGGAGGTGTTCATAGCCAGGAGGGGATCAAAATCCGAGGCAAATTTGTAACGTTCTGCCTCAACGGACAGGAATGATTCGCTCCCCGGAGTTGAAAAGTCCAGAGCGAACTCTTTGGTCTTTATCTTTTCGATTTGAGATTTGGGAATCAGCTGATCCACATGCGTATTGGAGTGTATAGTCGCTCCAATAATGTGAATGCGATCTCCAACTTCCTCGACCTTTTTTACCTCCACCGGCTCCGGCCAAAATGACCCTTCAATTATCGTTCCTTCGTTAATCATATTTGATCTTTCTCCGAGAGTAGTAGGCTCATTCCAAACTAACCTTCGCTCCCATTTTCAACTATGGGAGTTAGGATTTATTAACTTGAGCACCCTAACCTTTGTTAAGCTTTTGTTGTTGCCTACTAAGAGCTTTAACCAATTATGGAAATGTAACACCTTATAACACTTGAGTCAATCGAAATCATTAACAGGGGGTAGACCTGAACTTATTTTATGCCAGGAAAGGTCAAACTATAAGAAACTCTACACAATCGGATATGGTGGAAGGAATCCAGAAAGGCTTGTTAAAGTTTTAAAAGAAGAAAATGTCCCAAACGAGATTTGAACTCGTGTAGCCGCCGTGTAAAGGCGGAAAAGAGACTATGAAAGGCTATCTTGTAGAGGGCTTGATGGGAAAAAGGTTGGCTTTGTTTCGCAAAAATTACTTTTCGGTTGAGACATCAACGCTGATTGGGGGAGGAATCGTCTCACCTTTTCTTTGCCTTTGCAATCGCTCCAACTGGTTCACAGCCCGGTACAGCTGGCGTTCAAGGGTGGTTTCATAGCGGAGGATCTTGTCCATCGACTCCTTGGAGGGTAGGGCAAGGCTGAAGATTTTGGCTTCTGTCTCAAGTTCTTCCTTCTCTTTGACCATCTTTTTCAAACCTTCCATCTTTTCTTTTTCATCGTCAATTAACTTCAGGATCATACCCTTACACTGCTCTGGAGTCGGGGTATCGCCATATTTCTCAGGGTTTTCTTTGGCCTCTTGTGGACCTTCTGTTGCCATGTTCGTGAAGACGAAACACCAGAAGGGAAGTTGGTTCTCTTCAGTTCCGAAGTTCTTTAACAATTTCTTCTGAGCCTCCTCTGGCACATAGCCTACTTCCTCAACGAGTCCTCTCACATCCTCCAATACGCCGATGAGATAATCGAGTCCCAAAGAGTTCTTCTCCAATTTGTGCCTGGAGTCATCCAAACCTAAGAATTGCTTTTCAAACCTGACCTCATCCAGACGCTTGAAGATTTCCTTCAATCTTACCGAGTCCAGGTCTTTACGTATTTCGCCTATCTCACATCGAAGAACCCTCCTTAATCTCCAGTAACAGACGGCAATCTTCTCGACCAGCACCTCTTCAAGGATGCCATTAGGTTGAAGATCGATATATAGTTGAGCAAGAAATCTGCCAAATTCAGCCTTGCTTTCCCTACCGTCACCAGCCGGGATGATGACTTCTTTGCTTAACAGACCATGCTTAAGGGCGTTCCATTTGACGACACTTTTTCCTTCAAGGGTTTTTGGTCCGGTTGATTGTAGGGCGTTTTTCCTACTTGCCTCAATCTTGGCTAAAGACATCCCCTTTTTATTCTTCATTTCGGTGTGCCTCCTCCTTTTTGTGATCTCTGGAGTAAATTTCAATACCCCCGAGATTTAAGTTTAGCCACTGATACAGAACCTCTTGAAACTCTTCAAGTGTCGCTTTTCCCTGAAGGCCTCGTTTCCAGACTTCATTTAGTTCACCCTCCGCCTCATTGGTCTTTTGAGACAGTTCAGGGTGAAACGTCTCAATGTGATCAACAACTTCCTCAATGTAATGTTTATTTATCTCTTGGACCGCTTTTTCGAACATCTCGGTAAAAGGATCCTCGATAACTACAGGTGGCGATGTTGACGCTTGGCCCTCACTAATTAGACGGTTATATTCAACCATTAAAGTGCGTATCAAAGAGCTGTGAACCTTTGGATTTAGACTTTCTATTTTTTCCTTTAAAACCAGGATTTCCATGTCAGAAACCTCCTTTTATTGCCGTTACGAAAAAGACACGAAAGGCACATAAGACAAGAAAGACTTACACGTTTACTTGGTCTGGTCTAATGTTTCGTCCTTTTCGTGTGTTTCGTGTGTTTGTGTCAACCCGTATGTGTCTGCCATTCTCCTCACTTTCTCTTTGTCCCAGAGAATGGCCACGTTGTTGCCTACCCGGGCTTTCTTGAAACCCATAGCGTTTAACCTTCTGCCAACCCGTTGATAACTGACCCTGCTTTTGTCCAGCTTATCTTGGTTCAAGCTGTCTGCAATGGTCTTGACCGGGAGCGTGCCAAGCTCGACCTCGTTTTCAAGTCCCATAATGACCGCGAGAATCTGTGCCTCCAGGCTGTCAACCTTGTCAATCTTTCTCTCGGACTCAAGCTCGCTTCCCAGCTTTCGTAAGGTCTCTTCTCGCTCCGGTTTGACCAGACGGATGACTTGAAGAAGTGGCTTCAGGATGTCGCCAAGTCTTCCTGCGGTTGGTTTAGGGATGTCGGGAAAGGTCTCTCCAAGGTGTCTTGCCCGAAAGGCTAACAATCGCTCTTTAAGAGGTAGTGAAATCTCGGGTGTCACGTCGTTTTCAAACCGCCTCCTTGATTCGGGCATGTTTATGGTAAGGGCCCTGCTTTCTAATATCTTATGGACGCTTTCATTTGTGCCAACAATCGTCGGTCCGAATATGGTGTAATAGACGGTGTCATTAAATGCACCCCTTTCCGGATACAAAACTCTCGGCACCGTTGCTCCTTTCTCAAAACGTAGGAGGAGGATGTCCGAACTGCCGGTTTTTTCCGCCTTTCGCCAGATATCCTTAACATCGAAAAAGATAGTTGATCGGAAATTATTCGCAATTCTCACCAGATAGGCATCTCTGAGAGATTCAACGTGGATTCCTCTGTAGGCGAGATAAACCAATCCCTTGCCAGTCCGGGTCTTACCTCGCTCAGGGACGGCAAAAAGGCAGATAATTGGCGAATACTGGATCACCTCCAAGAAATAGGTGTGCAAAACCCATGAAGTAAGGAGGTCGTAATATTCCTCGGTCGGTAGTTCTGAGATTGCTTTAAAGTAGACTATAAGGTCATTATATAGAGCGCCGTCGCTTTCCCTTGGGGAAAGCTCCTCTTCAAGTTCATAGTATTTTAATGTCTCCTCTCCACGAGGGAGGAGCCAGGGGATTTGTTCCTTGGGAGGCGGGATGTAGAGGATACCATCTTTTTCAACCTGTGGCAGGATGAAGAGCTTGTCTCCTTCTTTCATGAGGAAGGCGGGAGTGCCGTGGTGACCCACTAAATCCACAAGTCCGTCAAGAAGAGCCGTATAGACAGGCTTTGTGCCCAAATTAGCACCCTGGACGGTGGGGGCTTCTTCTCCTCCTTTACGATATTCATTGACCAAATCCCGATACCCATCTATGTCTTCCTTCTTCAGTTTGAAGCGAGGTTTGATCTCGTAGGATAGGTAAGCCTCTGCCTTTGCCTTCTGCATTCGGGCCAGCTTCTTCAGGATAGGCTCAAGCCTTTGTGGAAGTTCGGTCTTATCCGTATCGAGAGGGATAAGGTTAAGTTCATATTTGATGATGTCTTTTGCGGAGCGGACAAGGATTTCAAAATCTTCCTTTGGATGCTCTTTCAGATAATCGTTGAGGTCAACGCCTTCGGGAAGCTGGATGATCTTTGCTCTCTCGCCGATAAGCCCTCCGATCCTCAATGCTCCTTCCTTCCCTGCTTCATCTCCGTCAAGACAAAGATAGATCGTCTCACAGTGCGAGAATTCGTTTAGGTATTCTGGCTTGAAACTCGAAGCACCTAAGATAGCAACCGCAGGAAAACCAAACTGGACTGCGGAAAGGCAGTCAGGTATGCCCTCAGCGATATAAATTTCTTTGTGGTACAATGCATCTTCATTATAAAGGTAACGAATCTCTCCGGGGAGATGAAGATATTTAGGTTCCTGCCCATCAAGACTTCTGCCTGAGAGGTGAACGACCCGTCCCCTCTTGAGGTTAGGGAAGATAATTCGATGATAGAAATAGTCTCTCACGGTCCCCCCGTCCGTTTCCTTCACAACACCTGCCTTGATACAAAGATCTATTGGCAGTTTACATTTTTCAATCAGATGTTCCCGCAAGCCTCCCTTGGCGTAGCCGATCTTGAAGCGGGAAATGGTTTCTTCGGTGAGTCCTCGCTTTCCCGTCAAGTAGGCTTTCACTTCTGGCGTAATATTCTGGTGGTAGAATGTTGCGGTCTCTTTGAGAATATCCTCTACCCTACAAGTTTCCTCAATGCGTTGCTTATCTTCCTCGGTTACAGCGGGGAGATTAATACCGGCTTGTCCGGCAAGCTCCGAAAAGACCTGCATAAAAGGTTTGTTTTCGTAAAGCTCCAAGAATTTGAAAACGTCCCCACCTGCTCCACACCCAAAACAATGAAAATACTGCTCTTTGGCATTCACGGAAAAACTTGGGGTCTTCTCCTGGTGAAAGGGACATAAAGCTTTATCGTGGCGGTCAAGATCCACACGGCAACCGATAACCTGCACAATGTCCGTCTGTTCTCTGACATTCTCAATTAAGTTCTTGAAATCAAAATTCCTCATCGCTGGTTACTCCTTATGAATGTTCCTCTATTGTAACCGGTAATGTCTGAGGACGACTGGAGTCCGGTTTTGTCACTTCTGGCTTCATTCTCCGTTCCCCTGTTGTTTCTCGCGCAATAATTCTTGCCAGTATCCGAAGACCACCTTGAACAGTATCTTGGAAAGATCGGTCTTCTTCACTGTTCATCGTTACTAATATCCTTGGAGCCTCGATCTTCGCTGCAGATTTCATCTCGTATTCTGTTTTTCGTAGAGTTCATCTAATTTGCATCCCAACGCCTCTGCTATAAGGAGTGCGTAGGGAGAAGACAGAAAAAGACGGTTGTTCTCAAGCGCATTAATGGTGCTTCGGTTGATCCCTGTCGTCTTGGCTAAATCCTCCTGCTTGGCTATCCTTGCCAGCAGGCGACAATCTCTTACTCGGTTACGATACTGCTTGGCGACCTTCATTAACAGCTTTCGTTTCGACATAGCGTTGCATCTCCGTATTTAATGTTTGCCCTGATGCAATCATCGGTGTAAAAATATTTGGGACGAATTGAAGTTTTCTTTTTCACATAAATATTATACGGCACTGCAAGTTAAATGTCAACTATTTTTTTCAAAAAGCTCTTAGTGAAAACTATTTTGTCGGTTTTTTAAGAAATATCTTGACAAATTACTTACACTGACGTATATTATAATTGTATGACGGAAAGGAGGAGAACAGATATGTCTCTTGGAAAAAGAATTACAGAGCTAAGACTCAAAAAGGGCTTCAATCAAAAAGAGTTAGCAGATGCTTCGGGGATCACACAGGCAACAATCTCCCGGATCGAAAGTGAGCAAGTCCATCAGTTGAAATCCGAGGCTCTGAAACGGTTGGCTAAGGCGTTGGGGGTAACGGTGGACTACCTGGTGGGCAAAACCGATAAGCTCACTCCGAATGACATTGTGGAGTCTGACCCCACCGCAAAATACATCTTTCGTGGTTACGAGAAGCTCTCTGCTACTCAAAGAGAGCAACTCAAAAACTTTGTTGATTTCCTTGAAAAGCAGGACAAAGAAAAGAAGAGGAGCAAGTAATGAGGATGTTATGGGAAAACCACCTTGGGAAGAACCCCGTCCTCTATGCGCGAAAGGTGCTCAAAGAATGTGGGTTTAGACATCCTCCCATCTGTGAGAAGACCGTTACTGATTATCTGGGTTTGGAGATCAGAGAGTTCTCGCTGGATGGAGCGCCCCAGAGCGAGGGTTTCTGTGAGGTTGTCAAGAACACCTGTGCATGCCTTCGGCGGGAACCCCAGGGTGAGTCCTTTATCCGAATCTATCGGGACATCCGACTTGAGCGGAAGCGATTGGGTGTCTTGCATGAGTGCGGTCATGCAATTCTTCCCTGGCACGAGGAAGTTGATTACCTATGCAGCGAGGAGGACCTTAATCCAATTGTCCAAAAGCGAATTGAACGGGAAGCCTTTAAGTGCGGGTCTGAGTTTCTGATGCCCAGGGAGATGTTTGTGGAGGATGCCATGAGCTTGGAGACCAGCATTTCAGCTATTGAGCTATTGCACAAGCGTTATGTGGCTTCGATGGAGGCAACAGCGATCCACTATGCCTATACACATCCTGGTCTGTGTGGGATAGTGATGATAGAACAGTCGAATAGCCAAAAGTCAGCCATAATGGTGAAAGACCAGACTGCACCTGGACAGTTGATCTTTCCGTTCAACGTACCGCCTAAGCAAATCATCCTTAAGGGTGACAGGATGTATCCCCTCAGTGTCAGATATTTTGGCAGGTCCCACCGCTTTCCTAAATTCATCCGACCGGGAACAGGGATTGAGGAGGGTAATCTCATATTTGAGGCATGGGAGTCATGGAGGCCAGCGCAGGGAGAAATACCAGCATCGGTTTTCGGCTCCTCGGCGAAATGGGTTTACAATGCCGATTGCTTGCCACTTGGAAATACGGGAAAGCTCCTCGTGCTTTTATGGCTTCCTGACCGTTACCTTAAATTCAATTTCGAAAATGGAGTGATCCTATGAGAGTCGTATTATACGCTCGTGTCTCATCCGAGAGACAGGCTGAGAAAGATTTATCTATAGCTTCCCAACTCAAAGCCCTCCGTAAGTATGCTTTAGAAAAAGAATGGGAGGTCTACAAGGAATTTGTGGATGAAGCGGAAAGCGCCCGCTCCGCCAACCGGCCTGCGTTTAAAGAAATGATCACCCTTGCGAAGCAAAGGAATAAGTTTTTTGATGCTATACTGGTCTGGAAACTATCTCGCTTTGCCCGGAACCGGGAGGATTCTATCATCTACAAGTCACTACTTCGGAAATTCAGTATATCCGTTATCTCGATTAATGAGCAGGTGGATGAGACTCCAGCAGGAAAACTCCTGGAGGGAATGATTGAGGTCATCGACGAGTTTTACTCCACCAACCTGGCCCAAGACACCCTTCGAGGAATGAAGGAAAACGCAGAGAGAGGCTTCCATACTGGAGGCATCATCCCTATCGGCTACAAAGCCAAAAAGGTGATGGACGGGAATAATGAGAGAACTCGGCTTGAACCAGATGAAGTCTTTGCCCCGGTTATCAAGAGGATATTTCAGATGTGCATTGATGGCATGGGAGCTAAGGAGATAGTAAAAACTTTAAACAACGAAGGGCTCAGGACCAATAGAGGTAAACTCTGGAATAAAAACAGTATTTATTATATCCTTAAGAACGAAGTTTACACAGGCACCCTGGTCTGGAATCGGCAAGGCAAGAGCCAGGGTCGGTCAAGGCCTAAAGATCCTAAAGAGGTTATCCGGATTGAGAATAACTACCCTGCGCTTGTTGACCGGGAAAGCTTTGAGAAGGTGCAGGACATTTTGAGGAAGCGAAGTCCCAAGATCACCCACCCCAGAACTGTTAATAGCGATTATCTGCTAAGCGGTTTCCTCTACTGCGGAAAGTGCGGCTTCCGGATGGTCGGCTGTGCAGCCAAATCATCCAAATTCTTCTACTACGCCTGCCATAACTATTTGAAACGGGGAAAGGATATTTGCCCTGCCAAGCTTATCAATAAGAACAGGCTGGAGACCCTGGTCATTGATCGGGTCAAAGCCAACATCTTAACAGAGGAGAACCTGACAGAGTTAGTTAGACTGACCAATGAGGAAATCGGCGAGGCCAAAGATGCGTATGGGGAGAGGCTTGCTGTGATAGATGGACAGTTGGAAGACTTAAGGGGAAGGCTTCACAAGCTCTATGACGCTCTGGAGACAGGCAAGCTGAAGATCGAAGACCTGGCACCCAGGATCAAAGAATTGAAAACCCAGATAGATAACTTGGAGACGAAGCGGGTTGATCTGGTAGAAAGCATCAGGGACGCTAAGGTGGAGCTACTGGAGGCTTCGGTGGTCAAGGCGTATGTGGATGATCTCAAGTCTCTACTTAGCAAGGGTTCTATCGTGGAGCAAAAGTCCTTTCTCCAATCCTTCGTGAAGCGGATCGAGGTAAACCTGCCACACGTAGTCATTGACTACACCATACCCCTTGAAACGAAAAAAGTAGAACCACTCACGAGAGAAGTTCTACCTTTTGCACATTATGGCTCCCGAGGCTGGACTCGAACCAGCGACAGGGTGGTTAACAGCCACCTACTCTACCGACTGAGTTACTCGGGAGTATATTTATTCCTATCAGAACGAAAATATATATGTTTGTACGGATTTGTCAAGAAAATTGAAGTGTGTATGCAAAATATTCGAAAGGTTTGACTTGAATCCCACCAAAGGTCTATTAACAACCACCTACTCTACTGACTGATCGGAATGATACTATATTTACTTGCCGGGATTTATCAAGAAAATAGAGGCAGAAAAATCCATCCTAGTCTTTCGACTTCCCCCCTCTCTATATGGACAAGAATGGATTCCAAAAAGAAAAATTTACTGTTTTAATTTCTCTTGCTTCAGTTTTTCTATCTCTTGATTTAACTTTTGGATCTTTTCCTGTAAAGCCCTTACCTCCACTTTCAATTGCTCCAGTGATTCATCACTGCTTTGTAATGCCCCTTGGCTTCTTCTGAAAGTCTCGGCGGTTTTCAGATAATCGATCTGAGGAGCTGGGGGGACTTGATCGGTACTCCAAAAATAACTGAAGACCGGTTTTGCCTCACCCAATACGGCAGTCAAATCCTTTCTGGTACCGTCCCTTACAATTTTTAGCCCCACTTTGTCTCCCGTCATTTTACTCTCGATGAGCTGACGAATATGAGTTGAGTTGTTCACCTTGGTCCCGCCGAATTCCAGTATCACGTCCCCTTTGGTCAAGCCCGCTTTTTCTGCTGGGCTCCCTGTCACCACCTCGCCCACCAGCACCCCCGTTTTTATATTGTACTCTTCAGATAGTTCGTCATTCAGATCCACCGGATATATTCCCAGGTAACCCCGCTTGACGTTCCCGTGTTTTATGATCTCGTCCGCAATCGCTTTGATTTTGTTGACCGGTAAAGCCAGGCTCACCCCCGAAGACGGGATCTCAATCTCCCGGGAGGGGATGGTGATGATCTTGTTCATGGCTTTCTCATAAATCTGGATGCTGCTGATATAGGATAGCTCGGACAATTTAGCCGAGACCAATCCAATCACGTTGCCATAGGTATCCAGCACCGGTCCGCCGCTGTTTCCCGGACTGACGTTGGCACTCATCTGGATGAATCCGTCCTCCCTCACGCCATTGACCAACCCCAAAGCCACCGCATTGGGAAGCCCGTATGAATTGCCCACCACGGTAAGCCATGAGCCAACTTTTACTTTGTCCGAATCGCCCAACTTGGCGGGAACAAGGCCGGTCGCATCAACCTTCAAAACGGCTAAATTCGAGACCTCATCCGTTCCCACCAACACACCTGGCAGGGGTTTACGATTTGGCAAGGTGATCTTGAACTCTCTCATCCCCCTCACTACGCTGGCGGTAGTGACGATATTTCCATCTGCAGTATATATGATCCCCGAACCCACAAAGGTCGGAGGTAATCCCTCCCTTTTTGCCCCGCCCGACAAGGAACTCTCTGTCTCTATGGTAACTAAAGATGCCTTGATATTTTCCACCAGACTGGTTATATCATTCTCCAGGGAAGTAAGAACCTTCTGTTGAGAATAACTTTTTCCGGGACTTATTAGAAGTAGCACGCTTATGAATATCCCAAACCATATAAACCGATATCCATTCGTCATCTTCTCTCTCCTTTTCATTTCTTGGGTTAACCTGTTTAAATGTTGCATCTGTATCCTCTAGATAATTCTTAATAGTCGGTTTTCTTGGATGCAGGTTGAGACGATACCACCGGAAGAACGTAATGATTCCCCCGACTTAAATTTTGGTAAGGGCTTCTCTCGATGATAAATCTTCTATTCAAATCCACCGGTGTAATCCTCCCATCCTCTCCCCATTTGGTCGAATCGAACACCTTATCCAGAGAAGCGGTGGAGAGGTTTTCGATAACGAAGGATTTATCGTTTAGGGTAGAAGTTCTCCCGGCCTGCTCGAATATTTTTTCTAAAGAGGAATCTCCTTTCTCACCGGAACTTACCAAATCTTGACCTTCTGTATAAATATTGTCAGAAACAATGGATTCTGGACTCCGGGAAAATCGTTGTTGGTTAATCATGTTAACGACCAAAGCTAAGACTATTACCGAAGCTGCACCTGCTATAGCCCATCTCAAGCGGATAGAGGGGAAAGTCTCGTGCAAAAGCTTCTGCCACCAGGTCTGCCTCTTTTTCTCTTCAACTTCCAAGGGCATGCTTCGTATCTTCACCAAGAGCTTTTCGTTGAAATCCGGTGATGGGACAAAAACCTCCAGGCTGTCCTTCAGTAGAGTACTTACTACCGCCACCTTTTCCATTTCCCTGGCACATTCGGCACAGCCATCCAAATGAGCTTTTATCCTTTCCGATTCCGCTGGGGTAAGCTCATTTTTACAATAGCCATAAAGGTATTGGCGAACTTTTCGACACTTCATAGTGCTCCTTGATCTTGGGGGATAATTGTCCTTGAAGCATAAACCTGGCTCGATTTACCCGGGATTTCACCGTGCCCAAAGGAACCCCCATGCTTTCGGACATCTCCTCGTAAGAGAGCTGGTTTATCTCTCTCAATAGGAATGCCGTTCGATATTTCTCCGGCAGTGAAGCAATGGCTTTATCAAGAACTGAGCTTAAACTGCTCGAGCCGAATGTCTTCTCCACCGCATATCTCCGATCGTCCTTGATCAAATCCAGACCGAAAAATCTAAATTTTTTCTTACGTTTCAATTCGTTCCGACATAGGTTCAAGGCTATGGTGTAAATCCAGGTGGAAAAGGAATAAGTCGGGTCGAACCTTGCTTTCTCCTTATACACCCTCAAAAAAGTCTCCTGCAATATATCCTCCGCCTCCTCCCGGTTCTGCAACATTCTGTAGATCAAATTAAACAGCTTCACCTTGTATCGGTCTACCAGAAGAGAGAATGCACCGGTATCGTTTGCCTTCACCCTTTCCAATAGGTCTTTATCCGACTCCTGGTTTTTCGAATCGAGTATTTGCCGATTACGGTTCAGCTCGCTATCAGGGCTGGGCAATTTCCTTCTCCCTTTTCTAAAAGAGTATACAAATAAACGGAGTATAAGTTCCCTAATTAAATCATTTCATGGAGATGTTAATAAAATATCGGTCTGAGGTAGGAACCATCCGCCTTTAATTTTATTACGGAATTGCAGACAGAAAATCTTGAAGAGAATAGATACAGGAAATGATCGCATCAAATCCGAAAAACATCTTTTGGAATTTGTAGTTGCTTGATTTATCCAATTCAAGAGAAACAAAACAGAAATGTAGTAGCTCGATATATCGTGCTTAATAATAATTAACTTACACTAGCTTAAAACCGATACGCCGTAGATACAAAAATCTGATTTACCGTGTATTTTTCGGTCAAACCCGGGGTGAAATTCTTCAGTTCCCAGGAGCCGTAAGCCCAGGCTATATCCAGGGTCATCACCTGGTCGATCAAAAATCCAACTCCTGTAGTGAAAAATTCTCGATCTTTCTTTACCCATTCCGCTTTGAAGGGGAGGGGATTTCGGAAGAAACCCGCTCTTAGCGTGGTGCTGATTCGGGGAACGAGAAACTCTGCTCCCAGGTGGTATCTAAGGGTGGCTTTATAGGTATCTTGGATTTGTCGATTGGCATCAGCTATGTCTTCCAATCTCTTGTATTCCATTTGGGTCCAATCGGTGAAGTTGATATCCCCTGCTATGGTGAGATTATTAAGATTTAAAGCCATGCCGGTGCCTAAAGAGAAAGGAAGCGTGATTTTGTATTCGCTATTCCCGTTATCCAGCTCGCCATTGGTAGCCTGCAACCAGTCCTCCTTGATGGTGAATGTGACCGGCGATTCAATGGTCGCTCCGACGGTAAGAAACTTGTTGGGCTGGGTTCTTACGCCAAGTTTTAGATTGAATCCGGAATAGCGGTCCTTTATGGCATCATCATATCGGATAAAAAACTGATCGATGATTTTCTCGTAAAGCCAGGTATAATTATCCTTACCGTTCCAGTAATTTAATGCTCCTCCTACCGAGATGTTTGGTGATACGTCGATTGCAGCTCCGAATGACCAGAGGTAGATGCCGCCCGACTCCGTTTCAATTCCCTTCTCGTCGCTCCCGTTAAGATTTGATGAAAACTGCATGGCCCGGTCAAAGCTTTTCACCCTATTCACCCCAAAGGCCAAAACCAGGCTGCCTCGATAGGTGGGAACGGGTAAAACTAAATTTCCGGAACCAAAACGGGTGTTGTTCTGTATCCGTCCATCGTTGAAACCGAACCCCAAATCTGTCTTGTTATTTATTCTCTGGTGTGTGAGACCACCGTAGAATTCGATTCTTATGACCCGGGCCAATCCGGCTGGATTATATACCAAAGCAGTGGCATCATTTGCTACAGCTGTATACGCCCCCCCCATACCCAAAGCCCTTGCACCAACGACGAAAAAATTACCCGCAGCAGCTTCATCTACCACACCATATCCCTGGGGGTAACCATCAGAATAACATAGCATTACAAACAACAATAAAAATAGACCGGGTAAGAATAATCTTTTTCTCATCGAATTACCTCGCTTTGTTATCTTATGGAATCATTATGTTGATTTATTAAATGATAAGTTCGATATAACCACCCTCTTTACTTTCTTCTTCTCTGCGCCTTTTCCTGATCTGATTTTTCCTCTTTCTGTTGTTTCTCCGGTTCTTTGATTTTTATGGCTTCAGGTTTATTCCCTGTGTTACTCTGATTGGATTCTTCTGATTTAGTAGTGGTAGGGGGAGTAAATGGCGTGTTTTGTGTCCCTTGAGGAAGCACATAGGGGGGTTCCATCCCTCTTCTTCTCTCTGCTTTTTCTGCACTCTCCGCGGTAGTCCCGGTACCGTCATCGTGGTAGTTATCGTCGTTCCACCAGTAATTATCCCACCACCAGGGGTATGCATAATAGTGCCCCCAGCGGGGATTGTTAAAATAGTAATCCGGATAATAACCATAATAAAAGCCATAAGGATATTGGTGATAATCTCCGTGACAGTCGGTGCAATGTTCCCGGTAGTACTGTCCCGTCTGTTCTACGTTTTCCGCTTCCTCCCCCTGAACCGTGGGATGGGAAAGGATGGTATAACATCCTATTCCCGTGATAGCCAAGATCACCAGCAGTATCCCCAGAAAAACAATTTTCTTATTCATCTCTCTTATCTCCTGAGTATAGTTGATAATGCTTCTCACATGCATACTTTTCATATATCGGCATTCTATTACAATATTACGCATAATCCGGCAAAATGAAACAATCCCATTGTTCTTATTTGTCAAATTTAAGACACCGCAAAGAGGTCGCAGGTTTAATGCTGTTTTAATTGTTTTTATCGCTATGAGGAAAAAAGGGAATGGAATGTGGAAATACTATTTTTACCTAATGTTTCAGTGCAATCCCAGGATTCTAATTTTCTTACCAGTTTTCTTGCAACTATCGAAAATCTGAGATTGTCAACCCAGCGCTCGCTTAATTCAACCTTGTTTCATGTTCCCGCTTTATTTAAAACGACTCGAAATAGACTATCTTGAATTCTCTTCCCCAGGTTGAAGCGTCTTTCCTATTCAGAAGCAGATTCTTCAAGTTGAACTGCAAGTATAACCGGTTGGAGAAAATCCATTGAGCGCCTACATTCAGATAGCCATATCCCCTACCAAAGAGCTCTTTCGCATTGTCGTCATTGGCACCCAGGTCATATTCGGCCACCGCCCCGAAATTCTCACCAAACAACACGTCCGCCCCGAAAAATACGGTTACATTCTTATCCTTGTCTTCGTTCTCCAAGCTGTAATTTGCCCCGGCATGCAGTCCTATAGGAATGTCACCTGAAGCATACCCTTTGCTCATTACCGCATAAAAACCTTTGGATTTATAGGTGTATCTTTTCAGGCTATCATTGTATGCTCCGTCCCCCTGGGAATCATATCCGACCGCCAGGGCTGGGAAAACAAAGCTTTCGTTGATCATCCTGTATTTGACTGCAAATTCGATACGCGGATTCCAGTCCGGCTCGCCTTCACCGATAACGTTTTGACCCCCAAAAGACATGCCCACCATAAGCCGCCTCATCAAACCGATGTCGATACCGAAAATTGACCCTCCCCCGGGATATACTCGGATATCGAAATCAAAGCTGCCTCTCGGCAATAACCCGGCGGTAGGACAATCGATCAACTTTCTGGGCGGCAGTATGGATGATAGATTAGATTTCGTCGCCTGGGTTTGATTCTCCTGTGCCAATACGGTAGAGAAAGCAAGAAAAAAGAAAAGCAGCAATATCTTTATTTTCATCTTAGTCATCGTTCCCTCCTCATTTTGACGACCAGCATAATTTCTACTCCGCAATTCCGATTAAATTTAACTTCCTATTCTTTATTAGTCAATGGAAAAGATAATGGATTGAATGCTTATTGATATTTATCGTAAAAAATAATCTCCTCCAGTCTCTTTCTGGGCTTAGGGTCCGGAATGAATTTCGGGTAACCTAATGGCATAATCTCCACCACCCTCATCTCCGGTGGAATATTCAACAGCTTTTTCACCTCATCCTCTTTGAAAGCGCCAATCCAGCAAGTTCCCAATCCCTCCTCCACTGCCTGTAGCGTCATATGATCCATGGAAATTGCCAAGTCTATGGAATGAGCTGGTTGTCCGCAGGTGAGGACATAATCCGCCATGGTGGCACAACCCACTATGATCACCGGTGCCTCGGCGATGAAATACTGATTGTTTGCTGCTACCGCCACCTTCTTGCGCAGGTCCTTATCCTTGACAATCACATATCTCCATTCCTGAAGATTCTTGGCAGAGGGAGCCAATCTCCCCGCTTCAAGAACGCGTAAAATTTTATCTTCCTCAATAGATTTGTCCGCAAAGCTCCTTATGCTCCTTCTTTGTTTTATTGCCTCGAAAACGTTCATTCTCCTACTCCTTTTATCCTAACGTTCTAACTCAACATATTCTCTCTATTTTGAAGAGAGGAATAGTTGAAGGGAAACTATGATTGATCCTTAAATCATCGAAAAGATTTCTTTTGATTCTCCCACCTTTTATATAAGTCCAGAATCTCATCCTTTATTTTACTGGTCACCTTTTCCATGTATGCTTTTGCTTTCTTTTGATCAAATTCCGGATAGCCCTGGTTTTCTTTATAAATCACGATGGGACCGGGGCAGGGGAGCGTATATAGACCATTCTTCTGTAAAAACACCATTCCCTTTTTGTATTTCTCCTGTTTTACCAGCTTTTCGTCTATTGCCAGAATGGCTGCATTTTCGTCCAGTGCGGCATGTCCACCCGCTTCGCCAAAGAACTTCTCGGTCAACTCCTCGCACAGCACCCACCAATGTATTACCGCCACTTTCACTTTATTCTGCCGATGTACCTGCATGGCAGCATTTTTCAACTCGTCGAAGTGCCCACCGTGTCCGTTCATTACTATGATCCTGGAGAAACCCTTTTCCGCCAGCGATATCAATATCTCGGTGGCATAGCTCTCGAAAGTCGATGAGCTTACGGTAAGGGAACCGGGGTAATCATACAAGGATCTGGTGATCCCGTAGTACACCGGCGGAGCGATGATTGCTTTTATATCATCGGCAATCCTCTCGCAGATATACAAGGGAATGGATACATCCGTCCCCAGATTGGTCACACCGTGAGCTTCGATGGTGCCGATCGGTAGCAATACTGTTTTGATCCTCTTGGGGACTAATTCCTGAAACTCCATCCAGTTCATATCCTCTAATCTTCTTGGCATGGTACTCCTTAAATATTTCAAGATTAGAAATTCCAAATTAACATGGTTTATCTCTTAATGTCTCGTCAGATTCATTGCTGGAGATGTCGATACCACGTAAATTCAATCATAAGCCTTTTGGTTTTATCCTTAATACATCATTCATCATTGTTCTGTTTTCCTTTTTTCTTTTCCCATCTTCCTTTGTCTTTATCCGTCATTTATCTTTTTTGTATTCCAGTACATATATGGTGGTCGTCTTGGGGAGACTTTCTTTGTTGAAGCTTACCTGGCTTTTACCGGCTTTAATCACGCTCTCCTTTCCCTTCAAAAACTCATCTACCGTAGCGATAGGGAAATTTGCTCCCATAAACGGCATCTTATAGTGCATGGGTATCACCACCTTGGGATTCAAGTTAGCAACCAATTTCGTAGCAACTTTAGCGTCGATGGTATAGAATCCGCCGACCGGTATGAATAAAACATCAACTGCTCCAATTTCCTTTAGCTGAGCTGGAGAAAGATCAGCTCCCAGGTCCCCGGCATGGGCGAATTTTATTCCACCCAGTCCCCAGGTAAAAATGGTGTTCTTACCCCGCTGGCTGCCTTCCTGCTCATCGTGAAATGAAGCCACCCCTTTGAATTTTATCTGTTTTGCCTCTTTTTCCCCGGTTCCTTTCACCACCTGCGGTTTACCCTTCACCACCGAGACATAGTTGTGATCAAAATGATCGTGCGAGACCAGACACACGTCCGCCGTCACATCCGGCGTTGGATAACCTACGCTTTTATCAAACGGATCGGTCACTATTTTTATGCTATCATTCAGGGAAATCAAAAAACAACTGTGCCCTATCCATTCAATTTTTACCTCGTTTTTGCTGGCCATATTGCGCTCCTTCCCCATATAAGTTGATTCTGATGTTTCTTGTTTTGCGCTCTTAATATATTTATATTCCCGATTTGCCGGAGAGCTTTGGTGACTGATTTTATCGGGTAACGTATTCTTACTGCTCGATCCTATCATACAGGCTGAGCTGAGAAGAATAATACACCAACCGGTAAAATGAAATAAAGACTGCATAGATCTGCTGAGCAATAAACGCTATCAGAATAAAAATTCCTGCAGGAAACATTCCCTGGATTAATATATGTGAACCTAAGTAAATCAAAAAGGTACCCAACCAAATCAAGCCCAGAATATAATATAAACTTAAAGTGGCAGATGTGTTTGTCAATACAAATCTGAAAGCTCTCCTTATCACTGTCCAAAAAGGATCTCCTTGGTTTTCTACCAGAGATATCCTCATATAATCCCCTGTCATCTTAAACCATAAGAAGATAAACAGGATTATCACGATTCTAACGATCATCCGCCAGGAAGTCACTTCCCCAATATTCACTTCCCCGGTTATGGATCCAAAAATAACGGTAAATATCAAAACCAACAGAAAAGCCAGCAGGTACAAAGAGATCATTAAAAGCGAGATCTTCAGCATTCCCCCAAAGTATTTTCCGCAATAGCCGGAGAATTCTTCCAAGGTGTTCTCCATCAGTTCGGCTGGTATGGCAGCTCTTTTCTTCTTCACCTGATCTCTTAAGATTCCCCAGAATCCTCCGGAGAGGAATAAATAAACCGCAATGATTATTCCACATACCAATATTAACATGAAAAAGTAAATGGATAGGGTCTGTCTCCAGTGGTAGACGAAATCGATAACAAGGGACGGGTCAAATCCGGAAAGCAGATTCGAAGCTTTGACGTTTGCGCCAAAACTGCTCGAAAACATAAGGTACAGGGGGAAAACTAAAACGAAAGATGAAAGCAGTTTAAAAACAAACATCAATCCGATCAGAAATTTAGCCGTCCAGACGTTTCTTACGCCTTCTGTAATTGAACTTAAAATGTGAGTCATAAGATATATTTCCTGAACACAGTTAGACTATTCTATCAATAGGAGGTGCCAAAGTGTACTAACCATTCGAACCAGAACAGGCTTTGAGTGAACAATTTCAAAATGACGGAATCCTCTGCTTCGGTGGTCAGACTGTTATTGTTGACGTTGATATCCAGGGCAAGTTTGTCTTCGGGATCGATGATCGCCAATTTTATCCTTGAATTCGTCTCCATCTCTATTCTATGCCATCGCTCTTTACCATCCCAATTCTGCTTGATTTTTTCTCCATCATCCAGCACTATTAAAACGTCCACAGGAATGACCACTTCCCCCAATCTTTTCAACATCACCTCGGTTCGAAACAGTCCTTTTGCCTGATTGCTTGTCTTTGGCTCGCTTTTTATGCTTGCCACCTCATAATCACATATACCCGTTCCGAAAAGGATCTGCTCGAAAAGAAAAGCGAAGTCTTCACCGGTTATCTCATTAGTCACCTGGATGAAATCCTGGGTGGTGGGATGTTTGAACTTGTATCTTCGAAAATATTCCCGTAACAGCTCAGACATTCTGTCTTGGCCCATGTAATTTCCCAGAGTCTCCAAAAGGAGCGAAGCCTTCGAATAGACGCAAGCTCGGTAGCTTAGGTAATCCATGAATTCCCAGGAATTCTTGACCACCGGATCGCTTTGCGGATCTATCAGATAACTCAACTTGGTTAAATTTTCACCACTTAGGTTTAGTCCCCATAGATTTACCAGGTTGGCTTTCATGCCGTATCGTCTCTCCATAACTCTATTTTCGGAATATACGGCAAATCCCTCGTCCAACCAGGCTTCCTCGAATTCATTGGATGCTACCATCCCATACCACCATTGATGAGCGATCTCATGGTAAATAACCATGGCATCCAATTTAATTTTATCTGGAGGAAAATTGAAGAGGGAGATAGTGATAAACCCGGGATATTCCATAGCTCCCCCGCCCAATCCAATCCTAACATCCGCTATGGTGAAATTACGATAAGGATATGCCCCATAACTTGAATTGTAATATTTAAAGGCAAATTCCACCTCATCCAAAATCCTTCCCGCCTCTTTGGCATGTTCTGGTTTGCAAAGAAAGTTCACCTCGATACCATCCACCATTCTTTTGTAGACTAGAAAGTCCGGGCTGGCCACCCAGACGAAATCGTGCACATCCTCGGCCCGGAATACCAAGGTCTTGCTGGAATCGACATTTTTCCATTCATCCGTCAAATAACCAGAGGCACCCACCACATATTCCGCCGGCACGGTAATGCTGACATCATACGTCCCGAAATCGGCAAAGAACTCGCTGTTGGAATGATACTGGTGTACATTCCATCTGCCGTCTTTTTGCAAAACCGCCATTTTGGGGAACCATTGGCCTATCATATAATCCCGATTGGAATATCCCAACCGCATAAAGATCTGGAGTAATTCTACCGAAAATTTGATTTCTACGTTAATAGTTTCGGCAGGGGACAGCGGTTGTGACAAGGGCAGTTTCATAATCGTCTCCTGGACGATTTTTCTATCGGACCAATCGAGATCTGAGCCTAAGGTCACCCTTTCGATCTCCACCCACCCACGATATTTCTCCTCCCTTTTGATCCGATCCGGAAACATGCTCTCTCTCATTAGAGTAGTGGTGTCGCTCCGGAATGCATTGGGATAAAGATGTAAATATAGGGTATCTATGGATCTGGTGGAAGTGTTAACAAAAACTATGTACTCATCCCCTTTTAGCTTTTTCCCCAAAGTATCTAAAGTGACCTCGATCCGGTAGCTGGCAATAGGAAACGCGTGCTGATCCTCGGTTTTGCAAAAGGTGGGTACGACCAGAGACAATGATAAGAGAAATACCGGGAGTAATAATCGGGGAAAAAGTCGCATACTGTTTATTTGACAAATTTGAAGAATGAACCAGTGATTCTTGAATTTGCGATCGGGATCGGCTGACCTTGAGAGGAATTTGATTCTTCTATCGCATTTAGCTCTTGCTGGCTTCCTGGGTCTTCTTGTTTCTGCCCACCAGAGCCAAAATATGCTTTTCCACGGAGACGGACAGCGAGGTCAGGTTGTATCCCCCTTCCAGAACCGAGACTAAACGACCATCGCAGCATTCCGAAGCCAGTTTGAGGATTACCTCGGTCATCCTCTTATATCCCGCTTCGGTTAGATTGATTTGAGCCAGAGGATCTTCCTCGTGGGCGTCGAATCCCGCAGAGATAAAGATGAATTCGGGGGCGAATTTCAAAGCCATGGGGTAAAGGATGTTCTCGAATGCCTCGATATATTCCAACTCGCCGCTTCCCGCGCACATGGGCATGTTGAAGGTGAATCCCTCCCCTTCTCCCCCTCCGATTTCGTTTTCGCTTCCGGTCCCCGGATAGTGGGGGTATTGATGGATGCTGAAGTAAAACACCGAGGGATCGGACCAAAAAATGTTTTGAGTTCCGTTCCCGTGATGCACGTCCCAATCCACTATGAAGATCTTCTTCAATCCGTAATGCTTCTGCACATATCTGGAACCTACAGCAACATTATTGAAGATGCAGAATCCCATGGCTTTGTCCTTCTCAGCATGGTGACCCGGAGGTCTTACCGCGCAAAAAGCATTTTTCACCTTCTGGTTCATTACTCCGTCCACCGCCGCCATCACCCCGCCCGCTGCCAGCAGTGCCACTTTATATGATTCTGCACCCGCCCGCGTATCCGGATCCAGCATCCCTCCCCCGTTTCTGCAGATCCTCTCCACCATTTTAATGTAGACGGGATCATGCACCATCTCCACCCATTCCACCGAGGCGGGATAAGGATCGATATTCTGTAGCCGGGCTAAAATCCCCTTCTTCCCTAAATACTCCATCAGAAAGGATAGCCTTTCACTGTTTTCCGGATGGTTTTGCCCGGAATCGTGCTTCAGGTAATCCGGATGGAAAACCAAACCAGTGGAGAGATTGTGGTTTCCTTTCTTTTGATTCTGCTTATTGTTCTTCTTCTCAACCATGAGGGATCTTTCTTCGTTTTATTACGAAATTATTCAACGCTGCAAATCACGAAGCAACTTCCTATATTTTCTTAACCCATAATGAAAATGTATTTTGAATTCAATTGCATAATCCATCAAATATAAGACTTCGTATCTAAACAATATACCACTTTAAACACTTGTATAATATAACAAACTTTACCAGCCAGCGGAACATTTATTTTGAACCTTTTACCATTCCCACGGTTAAATTTTCTTGCAGGAAATATCTGTTCGCCACCCCCCTGATTTGTTCCTTGGTCACTCGATTTATGTTTTGGGGGTACTTCTCTACCTCCTCCACTCCTTTTCCTAAAATCTCTGCCTTAGCATATTGCTTTAAAAGTGCAGACATGGTTTCCAATTGGATCTCGTAAATGCCGGTTATATATTTCTGAGCGGTCTTCAATTCCTCGTCTTTCACCGTTTCCGTTTTGAACCTGTAAAATTGGCGAGCCAGCTCCTCCCGTGCCAATTCCTCGTTTTCCGGAGAAGTGGCGATATAAGCATAGAAAACCCCCGTCCTTTCCCAGGAGTCATTCACTCCATATACGGTGTAAGCCAGACTCCTTTTTTCCCTCAATTCCCGATAAAATCTCCCCCCTCCTCCGGACGCGATTGCCTGCAGCACCTTCAGTGCATATAAATCCTCATTCCCGTAAGGACAGGTAACAAATCCCAAGACTTGAGCAGTCTGTGCCTTATAGCGATTCTCCACCTCCATATTAGCTTTTGGTTTTGACTCCGGTTGGGGAGGTGTTAACTGCATCCTCCCACGTTTATTGAAACCATCAAATAATGTCTCTATACTTTTCTTGAGAATAGCGGGATCGAAGTCTCCGAGTGCTACGATAAGCATGTTCTCTGCAGTCAGATAATCCTGATGCCACTGTTTTACCTTCTCCCGGGTCAAACCCTCCACGGCATCTTTCTCTCCCAAACTGTTAAGACCATACGGGTGGTCGGGAAACGTAGCCCGGTAGAACAACTCCACCGGATAATCTGCCATATTATCCTGGCTCTTCACGATCTCCGCTGAATGTATCTTCTTCTCCTTCTCCAACTCGTCTGGATTGAAAACCGAATTCTTCACCACATCCGCTATTACCTTCAAACCCTCCTCCCAGTTCTCCGATAAAATCTTGAGCTGATATCCGAAGTAATCCGCCTCCACCAAAGTTTCTGCCGAAGCTCCCAAAACCTCCAGTCGATTGAATATTTCGGCTACGCCTTTGGTCTCGGTCCCCTTTAGACTGCTTTTCAGAACCAGCTGGGTGATTCCGCTGTTTTCCTTCGACTCGCTGACTCTTCCCCCTTTAAAGTAAATGCCCAGAGTAAGTAAAGGCAGGTAATGATTCTCTTTGGCTACCAGACCAGCTCCACAGGAGAGCTTCTCTCTTTTTACCGGCACATTCACCAACTGAGAGGAAGCATGATTCTGTTGTGATTTCGAATGCTTTATTTCAAATTTACCCTGTTCTGGTTTCATCGCCTCCATGGTCTTTATAAGTAGACCTGTCTTGATTCGCTCTTCGAATATGGTTACGCTCAGACTGTCCTCATAATCCTTAGTCGGTCGGTATTCTAAAATACTTGCATTCTCCGGGATCAAATATCTCTTTGCTGCTTTTTGAATGTCATCAGCTGTCACTTCCTCCACTTTGGTCAGATACTTTTCCCCTAACCTGTAATCTCCGTATGACTCGAATAACGCCAGATTCTCCGCCACCCCTCCGGCGGTTTCGATGGAGGAAAGATAAGAGAATTTGATGGCATTTTTAACCTTTGCCAGCTCCACATCGGATATTTCTCCTGCCTTGGTTTTTTCTATCTCTTTGAAAATCTCTATCTCGGCATTCTGCATATCCTTCGCTTCCATCTCTGCCTCGATTATGAAAATACCAATATCTTTAAGCCCAAATGCTTCCGATCTTATGGCCTGAACCAATCTGTTTCTCTCCATAAGATTCTGGCTAAGGCGTGAGCTTCTGCCTGTCCCCAAAACGTGCGCCAGCACATCCAGCGCTGCATAATCTTCGGTTATTCTCCCGGGGATATGAAATCCCATCTTAAGATAGCTCTGGGTGATGTCCCCCTTCAGTTGGGAATACCTCAATCCTTTTTGCTTGGGTTCATTTGGACATTGAGGTCTCTGTGTTTTGTCCATCTTGACCACACCGTAATATTTTTCCACTGTTTTCATTACTTCTTTCGTCTTGACCTCACCGGCTATGGATAGAATTATGTTATCGGGTCGGTAGTAGCTTTTCAGGTAATGCTCGAACTGCTCCTGGTTCCAGCTATTTATCTGGTTGGGCGTTCCCATTCTCCACCGGCGAATGGGATGGCGGTCGAATGCCAACTCCATCAGTTTCTCCCAGGAGAAAGCATTCGGGTTGTCCCATTTCCTTTTTACCTCCTCGATCACCACCCTCTTTTCTTTTTCCAGCTCGGTGGTATCGATCACCGAGTTCCACAAAGCGTCCGATTGAAGCTCCACCCCGGATTCCATAAACTGGCTGGGGAGGACGGTATAATAATGGGTATATTCGTATATGGTGCCTGCATTAAGGTACCCCCCCAGCTCTCTGGTTTCCTCTCTCAATTGTCCCACCATCCTTTTTTTCGTTCCCTTAAAAAACATGTGCTCCAAAAGATGGGAGATACCGGTCAGGCTATCCGGCTCATTGAAATAGCCGGTGTTCACCCAGGTGTCGATCGCCACCACCGGGGCGGAATGACGCTCCGTGACCAAAACTACCATTCCGTTGTCCAATACCGTTCTGGTTGTTTTCACCGTTTCCATCCTTTCACATCCGGATAAAACCAAAAGCGCCAATAACCATGAGATGTACAAATATTTATTCATCCCGATTTTATGTTGTTTCCCTCATCTATCTTAAATTTCTTTGCCCCGATCCAGCTGCCATGTTCAATTAAGCAATTTGTAGAAAAACTGTCAAGCGATTTAGGGAAACAATTTTTAAAAATGCTTTTCCCCTCATCAAGGTGAACATCCTTGAGAAGACATGGTATTTAAATAACCTTGATTACATTCAGGTTTTAAAATCAGAGTGGACTGAATCGCTATGTAATTGTAACTTGCTCTGGAAATTCCAATGAAAAACCCCGTATATAACGGGGCTTTTTACGCTTTCCATCGTCTATGAAGTCAGAAGTATGAATTATCCCTTCAATAGTTTTTTGTATTCTTTCTCATTGGTGAGAATTTCGAGTGCTTTTTTTATGAAAGGATCGGTTTTCAACAAAACCTGCTCGTAGAATGCCTTTTCACCGTAGAGATTATTCAGGATGTCCCTTTTCAAAGAGCGTTTAATATAATCGGCGCTTTTATCAAATTCACTCCCCTTATCCTTCTCCACCAACTTTTGCATGTTTTCTATTTCTGCAGAGAACATCTCCAGCTTGTTCTGCCTGCTCATATCGCTTTTAAGGCTGTCCAGATCCAGTTCCAAGGGAGTTTTGTAGGTAAAATTCTTCTCTTTAAGGAATGCCCTGAACTCTTCCAAGATTTGATTGTCGATTTCAAACTCAACCGGAACATTGGGATGCTTGGCTATGTAGGATACTGCAAAGTTAAAGAACATCGATTGCCGTTCCAGATTGTATTCGATGGGTTTGAGCGTGGGATACTCAATCTCGATATCCGGAACGATACCCCCTCCTCCGTACACCTTTCTCCCCCCTTTGGTATAGAAAACCTCCTTCTTCGCTGTCACGATGCTGTCCGGTCCCTCCGTCTCCATATTTCGCATAGCGCTTCTTTTGGCTATCTCCGGCTTCTGGATGCATCTTCCGCTGGGGATGTAATACTTGGCTATGGTCAGCTTAAGAAAAGTCTCATTAGGCATAGGCCATATCTGCTGAACCAGTCCCTTGCCGAAAGTGGTGTTGCCGATGATTACTCCTCTGTCCCAGTCCTGGATTGCACCCGATACAATCTCGGAAGCAGAAGCAGTTCCTCTATCCACCAAAACGGCAAGAGGACCATCAATATAAATCGGTGGCTGGGTAGAATTAAAATCTCTTTTAGGTTCTGACTTGCCTTGAGTATACACGATCAGCTTGCCTTGATCCAAGAAGAGGTTGCCCGTCTCGACCGCTTGATCCAATAGCCCGCCGCCGTTGCTTCTTAGATCGAAGATCAAACCCTTGATGCCCTTGCTCTGCAGGTCCACAATGGCGTCCTTCAATTCCTTTCCGGAATCTTTGGAGAACTTGACGAATCTGACATAACCGATCCCGTCTTCAGTCACACCGTAGTAAGGGACATTTTTAAGCTCGATTATCGCCCGCTCGATTTTGTATTCCAAAAGCTCCGGCACCCCTTCTCTTTTTATGGTCAGAACCACCGAGGTTCCCCGTTCCCCTCTCATCAAACGGGATGCATCTTCGGTGCTCATCCCCTGGGTGGATTTCCCGTCTATTTTGACTATCTGATCCCCTGCCCGAATTCCCATACGGTATGCCGGGGTTCCATCTATGGGAGAAATGACGGTGATGGAGCCCTCTCGTTCGGATATGGTCATCCCCAATCCCTCATATTTCCCCTCGGTCTGCTCCATCAGCCGGTCATGCTGCACAGCATCCTGCAGATCGGAAAAGGGGTCCAGCGTCTGTATCATACCCTCTATGCCGCTGCGGATCATCTGCTTGACATCGACCGAATCTACATATTTGGAATTGATCCACCAGGCCACATTATCCAGTAATTTTATATTGCTATATAGCGTACTTTTTTCATCTTCGGTTATTCCCTTGGTTTCTTCTGTAGCTTCCCCTAATCCGACCGCCCAGATTATAGCCACCGAAATCAAAGCCAGTGCTAAAGCTATATACCCGTATTTCCTTTGTCCTTTCATCAGAACCTCCAAAAAATGTTTGTTCTTTTGGAACATAAAATAGAGCTCACGTAATAATTTAACACAATAGCTTGTAATGTCAACCCCAAAGCTGAATCGATAAGGTCCGACATAAATAGCTTATCCTTCCTTTGTTTAAGCAAATTACAGACCACCATCTTCCATTTACACATTTATCAGCCCTTTAGTTTGTATTATATAAGCTGTTGTTATATACGTTATTAGTTGCTACGATAATCATACCTTCTACGAAGGATATTTGAATTTTGATATATCGATACCACTTTAGTATCAAATATGCAAAGGATTTCACATAACTCGCAGGCTATCGAAGTAAGACTTTGCAATTACGTAAGATAATTGAATCTTCCTTTGCTCCTTGAGACTATTTCCTTCACTGGTGATCACACCCGTCTGGGATTCCATACGCATGTAAATTCTTATACATTCCAGCACCGAGTAATGTTTCAAATTAAAGGTTCTTGACTGACCGGGATTACTCAGTTTTCAAGACGACTTAATGGGGACCACCAAAAGCCCAAAGCAGATAAAGTTCATCAAAAGGATCATAAAAAGAACCAATGGGATACCCAAAAGAGGGAGCAGGATGGCGGAAGCTAAAATCGAGCTTATGCTTGATCCAAAAAGATCGACTGAGTAACCGGTTCCTGCTTTCGAGGTGCTCCTTCTTTCTAGGAAGATATGGTTTGCTAATGTAAAAACTGCTCCCCCTAAAAGACCCGAAAGGATTATCAGCAAAAGCAGTAAGGTTACGATTCCGAAATTTGAAAATGTACTTAATGGAAACAGCCAGATTATGATCAGAAAAAGGAGAGTGAATGCCACCTGCAATGATTGAACAAAAGCCAAGCTTTTAAAACCTATCTTCCATCTGGAAGCTGCTCTTTGTACAATAAGCGCTCCCATGGTCAAACCCAGCATGAAGAGAGTAAAGATCAAACCGATCAAGGAATAAATGAATCCATAAAATACCTGAAAGGAGAGGACCACGATTATCTCCACGAATATGCTGGTGAAACCTGTTACAAAGATGGTAGCCAAAGTCAGGTTGGCTATCGATGCTCGACGCAATCGAAATAAAAGGAAGAACAGGACGAAGATCAGTGTAATTGCTCCGATAAAACAACCTGAAGGAACACGGGAAAGAAAAAGTAAAACCGGTTTTTCGAAAGACTTGAACTGTTTGCTCCACAAGATGCTGTTGTAGAAGTAAGATATCGGCTTCAGATCATGATTTAATCGCCCCGAACTCTGTGTTATGGCATTTTTCAAATAATCGATTCTTGCCGGTGATAATCTGTCGGGCAAAAAATTCTCGTTCACAAAACGGGTGGAGATATCTCTTTGTTTCAACCGGGCTACCATTATCTGCCAATCATCGAAAAGCATTCCGGTCCGGTTCGAAGCCAAAAAGACGTTATTCGATCCGGGAAGAACTAAAACGTCGGCAAAACAGGAGCTCAAGGTCCGGTAGATGGAGGAAAGGTACAATCCCAGCTCTGAGCTGATATAGTTTTCGGCTGAGCTCACTCTGAAGGAAAAAATCCCCTCCTCCTTCAGAATGGACCTTACCAGCTGAAAGAACTCCAGAGTGAAAAAGCGGTTTAACTGGGCGGTGTATGGATCGGGAAGATTGACTATGATCACATCGTAAAGCTCTTGGCTCTTAGATTTCAATTTCTCTTTGACGAAAAGCCGCCCATCCATGAAGTGTATCCTGACACGGGGATTATTCAAGGACTTCATTTCCTCTTCTTGCAGAAATTTTTCTCCGGTTTTTATCAGCTCCGGGTCCAACTCCACATAATCGATTTTTAGACTGTCGTATTTTAGTGATTGGGACAGTGCATCCCCCATTCCTCCACCAATTAAAAGCAGCTTCCGGGGATGAGGATGTTCCAAAAGGGCAAAATGAACCGCGTCTTCCGCTGAGAAAACGTCTGGTGAGGAAAACAGCATCAAGCCGTTCTCGTAAAAAGTCACCTGTTCATATTGTTTGGTCACCGTAATATTACCATACCGGGTGTCCTTGGAATAAATTAAAGGCAATCCTTTCCATGCTTTAGCAGCAGAAAAGCTATCCGGCATCTCACCCAACTTTGATGAAGGGAAACCGAAGACGATCAGAATTACGAATGCCCAGAGAATTAATTTCTTTATTATATTTAGATTCTGAGTCAATAGGAGCGCACAGAAAATCAGATTCAGAGAAAACAGCAGGATTGCGATCTCAAAATTAGAAAATATCGGAATCAGAACAAAAGTGATTAGAATCCCCCCCACTCCGGCTCCCAGAGATTCCCATAAATACACCCGGTTTACCCTGAAAACATAAGTCTCATCCCCAGCCCACGATTTGGAATTTAAAACAAACGTTATCCCCAAGACCAAGCAGAGAAAGCTCATCACCGCAAATGCGAAAATAAACATGGGGAAAAATCCCACGATCTCTGCCGGAGCTGTTCCCAGAATCTGTTTGGAAAATCTAATTAAAACAATAGTTGCTACTGTAGCTACAGAGATTAAGGCATACCAAAAAGACAGCTTTATAGGGGAGCAACTTTCTTTGCTGGCTATTCTGTTTCCCAAATAAGAACCTATCCCAACCCAGAACAACCATACCGAAAGGAGCACTCCCAGACACAACTCATTACCGTAGAAGGCGACCATCATCTCCCGGAAAAGGACGATCTGAGCTACCAGGGAAGAAAAACCGAGAAGAAGACAAGACAGAATAAAATGAGTTTTTTGGATTTGCATAATGATGGGGAATTCAGAAAACTTAATTATAGGTGTTCACCAGGAGGGAGAATACTGCGGATATCCACTTCATTTTTAAAGCTATCCCTTTTCGCAATCCGAAAAGGTAAATTTGTTTTATCATTTATCTTGATCCAGAATATTCTCAGGAATCATATTTGTTGATAGCATTCCTTTTTTGTATAAAAGTGATACAAAAACAAAAGCATTCTTTGAAAGGAATGCTGAAATTTTATCTCTTGTTGTATCAAAAAGTAAATCGATATCTGAATCATCATATCTTAAATCTTTCGTTAAAGGTTTTAATATCTCAGAAGAAACTCTGCTAATTGCCTTACTCAAATCAGTCGATAAAAAATCGACCTGCGCGAAATTCATTACATCCATACTGTCTCCTTTTATTCTCTGAATATTTTCTTCGTTAACGATTGTAAAACATTGGTTGCTTCTACTGCTTTGAAAATATCATCAATATAGACAAAAACAACCTTCTCTAATAATCGAGATTTCTTAACTTTTAACCTTTCAAGTATCGTCTTCTCCTGTTCTTCAGTAGTTATAATTATCGCTTTTTGGACATATTCGGATACGGTTTCTAATCGATCTAATGTATCTGCCAAATTGCCACTCAACTGAATCTCTATTGGAAATTTAATGCTTCCAGCGAAAGGTATATACTTCACCCAAAGGCAATCTAATTCTCTATCACTTTCTCTTAGCTTCAAGGCATATGTTGGCAACGCTTTATTAACGCTGACTCTTTTGGTTGCTTCGAATTCGAAAAACTCTCCTATTATTTTAACTTTATCTTCCAAATCGTTGTGGGTAATTTCCTCTTTTTTATCAATGGTTGTTGCTTTTTCTTGCTTAAATCTAGTTAATAATTTTAATCCCTTGTTAGTTAAAAAATAGCGCCTTGCTACCATATCTGCGTATCCAAGGGCTCTTAACCAGTTTAATCGAATCCCACTCTGATTGAGAGAAAATCTTTGTGGAGCCATTCTGTCTTCCCACGCTAATCTAATCTCTTCGAAAGTTGAAGATCCGCGTTCTTTTAGAATTTCAATCATTTCCGAAAAACCGATTACATTTTTTGATATAAGATCAATTAATAAATCTGTGTCTTCAGTTTGTAGATAAGTTTCAGCCTCAGTTGTTAAATGTACTCTTTTGTCGGAAATCCTTAACAAACCAATGCCTTTAAGAATATCTACTAATTTTCTGCAAAAACCAGAGGAGCTTGAGGTAAACTCAATCTTAATCCATTTAATCAAATCGCCTCTTTTTAGATCGTTATCCTTAACAGCTTTTAAAATATTTTGAAGATTCTTTTGATAATCCTCTAATCTTCCTATATTAGGCCAGAAAATTTTAAGTTTTTGTTTCTTCATAAATTTATTTACCCGATCTGTTAATATTGGGATTTATCCTCCCCAGGAGATTTCCGAACAGATTAATATTAGACTAATCTATTTAATTATGCAAGGGATTTTTTTAATGGATAAAAGGATTGAATTTTAGATTCATACCCATACCCCCGGTATAACCTTCCCGCAGAATTTGCATTTCCCATCCTTTAAATTCATATCCTTGATAGTGAAGCCCTCTCTTCCAATTACCACTTTCTTGCACACCGGGCAATAGGTATTCTCCCCCTCATTCCCGGGAACGTTTCCCACATAGACGAAGTTCATCCCCTCCTCCAGTGCGATCTCCCGAGCTTTCTTCAGAGTGGATACCGGTGTGGGGGGAAGGTTTTTCAACAGATACATTGGATGAAACCGGGTGAAATGCACCGGCACGTCCCGGCCCAGATCCTTAACCATCCACCGGCACATCGATCTTATGTCGTCGAGATTATCGTTCAATGTCGGCACCATCAGATAGACTATCTCATACCAGATTTGATTCTTTGTAAGCTCCACCAACGTATCCATCACCGGTTTGAGCTTCCCCTGACAGATATCCTGGTAATATTTCTCGGTGAATCCCTTGAAATCGACTTTGACTGCATCCACCTCCCGGATCAGCTCCATCAAAGGATCGTGATTTATGTATCCTGCGGTGATAACCACGCTTTTGATCCCATTTCTCCGGCCGGCAGAGGCACAATCAAGCATGTATTCGTAGAAAACCGTCGGCTCCGAATAGGTATAAGCAATGGCCTCACTTCCGCTCTCCTGAGCATAAGAGGCGACCTCTTCCGGAGGCAGGTAAATGGATTGTACCTGCTCCGGCCTCACCTGGGAGATCTCCCAGTTCTGGCAGAATTTACAATTCAGATTACATCCGGCGGTGGCGATGGAAAAAGCCTTGGTGCCGGGCAGGAAATGAAAAAAAGGTTTTTTCTCAATGGGATCAACATTGGCAGAGCAGGCATAGGAATGAACCAGAGTATAGTAGATTCCGTTCCGGTTTTCCCTGCACCCGCAATAACCCCTCTCCCTATCCCCCACCTTGCACTGCCGGGGGCAGAGCAGGCATTCGATCTCTTTATCCTCCAGCTTCTTGTAGTATTTTGCTTCGACATGCGACAGTTTAGTCTGATCAGGTGAAGCTGAAGCTTCTCCGGATAACCCCAGAAAGGAGCTGCCTGGTAATACATGCGGAATCATCAGACCGCCGGCAGCGGTTAAAGAGCTTTTCAGAAATTGTCTTCGACTGAATCTCAACATGATTTGTTTGTGTTTCGAATTTTGATTTATAATTTTGAATTTTGCTTTCTTAACCTTGAATTTACTTCAGTCGATTTAATATTTTATTAATCAGATCGTTATCTCCACCAGATCTATCTCTTTCATGTTTGCTTTTCCCAATTGATGATCCTCATCCGCTGCAGTGAAGATATGTTTTGGAATACGTTTAACTTTCTCCAGGGAGAGCAATCCGTATCTCTCCCTTATTTTATCTACGATCTTATACCCCACAAAATCGACCGCTACCGGATCGTCCCCCACGATTATCCCGCCATAATATTCCGCCCATTTCGGGTGATAGGAGGGTCCCCCATTATATTGTACCCTTAAAGCATCACAGACCACCAGTTTCTGCTGCTCCCTGATCTGGGGGACCGAATTTAAATCCGCGATAAAAGGATCACAGCCATTTTCATGATATTTATTGGGATTATGGATGGCACCGTAATAATTTTTTAAAGAACATGTTACCCCGCAAAGATTGTGATCTTTTAAAACCGGAATGTTTATCTGAACGTTGGTCAATCTCCCCATCACCTGACTTAGCAGACTGCCGATATTTTTGTATTGGATCAGGTCATTGGAATAACCCACCCCTTGGGTATCCGTACCAAAGCAGAGGTATCCGTCCCCTTTGAGATTCAATGGAAATCCTATCTCTTTAAGCTCCTCCGAGGAACGATCCCAGATGACGATATTCTTATTTTTACTCCCCATCCCTTTTAACAAATCAGCCACCGTTAATGCCACTTCGGGATGGGTGGAAGCCATTTTTCCCGCCAGGCAATTCACTTTTAAACCGATCCATTCCTGGGTGGAAAAGAAATGTCTCAACGCATCCTCGGATTTTACCTCAAAGGTCAACTTACAAAGTCCCAGTCGGATCATTCGAGACAGCAGATTGTCATCCACCTCTCCGGAGGTGTCGATCACCCCTGGGCTATTGACCACTACGACCCGGGATTTAGCCAAATATCCTAACTCCTCAAATTAAACGTTTTCACTTGAATCATTATGCAATTATTGTCCTTTTTCTCTTCAAAACAAAATACGCCCCTCTCCTTCGGAGTATTGGTTAATCCCCCGGATATTCAGTTTTCATTAATTGGAATTTAAAACGGTGAAACTCTAATTATGTCGGTTTTTTATATCTTGAATTCTTTAACCAGTTGACCGCTCCAAGAAGATTGTCTGCTATGAAATCAGGTTTTATTTGGGAGATATTTGTTTTTTCTACCTCCTTCTTCCCGTATCCGGTAAGCACTAGAACGGTTTTTGCCCTAAGCTTTTTTCCCAATTCCACATCCGACAATTTATCCCCGATAACGACCGCATCCTCCAGGTCAAGCTTTCGTTCTTCCACTGCCTTCTTAATCAGACCGGTGTTGGGCTTTCTGCAATCGCAATTGTCCTCGGGAAGATGAGGGCAATAATAGAGGGCATCTACATCTGCTTTTTCTTTTTTCAATCTCGATAGAAAGATTTCATTCACACAAGCGACCATCTCGTGTGTTAAAATCCCTCTCCCTATACCAGACTGGTTAGAGATTACAATAATCTTATATCCTAAATCTCTTAGAATTCTGATCGCCTCAATTGAATCCGGAATAAACTCTATCTCCTCCGGTGTCTTAATGAAATCCTTCTCTTCAATAATCGTTCCGTCTCTATCCAAAAACGCTACCTTATCATGCATTTCATGTCCTTATTTTACAATAACTTAAATAATTCGCCTCATTCTTGACTTTAAACCTTGAACCTTAAACCTTAAACCTTGAACCTTGAACGCCTTTTTCTGTTATATAAGCTGTTACTAATTCCGCCGGAGTAATGTCGAAAGCTGGGGAGTAAACTTTAACTTTTGCCGGTGCTATTCTTCTCCCAAAGCAATCGGTTACCTCCTCGCACCCTCTTTCTTCGATAACTATCTCCTCCCCGCTAGCAATGGCAGTATCGAAGCTGGAGCTGGAGGCAGCTACGTAGAACGGTATTTTATGAAAATTCGCTGAAATTGCCAAGTTGTAAGTCCCTATCTTGTTTGCCACGTCTCCGTTCGAAGCTATCCTATCTGCCCCTACTATCACGCATGCAATATTCTTTCTCTTCATTACAAAAGCCGCCATATTGTCGCAGATTAAAGTGACTTCTATTCCTTGTTGTTGGAGCTCCCACACTGTTAACCTGGCACCCTGAAGCACGGGTCGGGTTTCATCTGCAAAAACGGTTATATTCTTCCCTTGCCAGATAGCGGTGTAGATTATTCCCAAGGCGGTACCGATCCCTCCGGTGGCTAATGCCCCAGCGTTGCAGTGGGTCAAAACCGTATCCCTATCTTTAAGCAAATTGGCCCCGAATTCTCCGATCTTTTCGCACATCAATTGATCTTCCCGGTGAATAAACAAAGCCTCCTGGAGAAGAAGCTCAACCACCTGTTCGGGATCTTTTCCTTTATTCTGTCCCGCTGTCTTTGTCATTCTTTCCAATGCCCAGAAGAGGTTAACCGCAGTGGGTCGGGTAAGGGCTAAAGTCGGGACCACGTAGTTTAATCTCTCCTTGAATTCCCCCCATGACGAAAATTTCTGCCCCCTCACTCCTATCACTACCCCGTATGCTGCTGCAATTCCAATGGCAGGCGCCCCTCTGACCTTCAAATCCTTAATGGCAGTTGCAATATCCTCAACACTCGTACAATCAAGATATATTGTTTGTTCGGGAAGTCTGGTTTGGTCTAAAATTCTTAAATGGTCACCCATCCATTCCAGCGTTTTGAATCTAAGCCTATCGTACATCAACATATTAATTCGTTCTCATTATATGGCAGAATTTTTATGCCAGCGATACCCCGTAATTCATTCTTCTTACTATCAGTTTATTACGTTCCATCCTCTGGCTGATTATTGAATTTTTGCAGCGGACGGCAGACTGCCGACAGCGGATGAATTCTCATCCGTTGATCGTAATATTAACTTACTCCCCCACTATCTGTACTACAATCTCCCTATGCCGATGTCGATTGTCAAAATCTATCAGAATGATCTGCTGCCAGGTTCCCAGAATCATCTGACCGTTGACAAAGGGGACTGTGAAGAATGATTTCAACAGGGCTGCTCTCACGTGAGAATAACCATTCCCGTCACCCCAGGTGAGGTCGTGCTGGTAGTGATCGGATTTGGGAACCAGCTTCTCGAAAATGGCAGGTAAGTCTTTAAGTAACCCCGGTTCGTATTCAGTGGTGGTTATGCCTGCAGTGGAACCCGGGATAAAAACTGTCAAAGTCCCGTTCATCAACTTTGATTCCTTTAAACATGTGTTCACCTGTTCAGTGATATCGACAATGTCAGTATCCCCTTTGGTCTTCACTGAAAATGATTTGGTTACCACCGTCATATTTCATCCTTCGAATTCGATATAAGTTTTCCGGACTTATGTTTCGAATCAAGTAATCCAAAACCAGCCGAAAGTCAAGCAAAATGATACTGCAGACAGGTTGATGGAATTACTTTCTAAATCAGATGAAATTTTCTGTTGATTTTATTTAAAAAACACTTATTAATAAACCGTGGTATCGAATCAACTGGCGATATCACCCCCAAGAAAAGAAGATCGAACCGTGAATTTGCCTTGTTCCAAAGAGAAAACCGACTACGAAAAATGTATCCGCCATCTTCAATCGCTGCTTTTGTCCGATCCTACCAATGAAGAGGCGCACCGGATGATCATGCTATCCTATGCCCTTTTGGGAAGCCGTTCTGCCGCCATCAGGCAGTTTAAAGTATGTGAAGATAACCTGAAGAAATACTTGGATATTGAACCTGAACCGGAAACGGTTAATCTCCATAAGAAGATTAAGCATGGTAATCCCAAAGATTACCGAAAGCTGTTGAATCTTGTCGGATAGAGGCGATACGGACTTTCCCTCCACCCCGTATTATCAGATCAACCTTACCCGGATTAGTCTTTATAAGATCTGACATGGGATAAATGCTTTGACTCATTTGAGTTTAATTCTTAACCTTTAACCCAAGACATTATACAACTGTTGTCGAAATCCCTTCGGTATAACTCTTCAAGCAGCCTCTGCCCTTGTGTTCCCATCCCCCCTGGCAAATATTTCTTTTACCTTTGTAATGACCAAATACATATCGGACACCCAAGAGAGTGAAGTGGAATGTAGTTTAAGATGAGTTTAGTTTCAAGTTTAATTTTTGGATGGGAGTCATTTTATCGATACCTCCATGAGGTCTTTTG
>Ga0256868_10000052_pt1 | contig 66872 bp, 64 predicted proteins | sample RVTome_13_FD_187341 | JGI IMG/M metagenome (GOLD analysis project Ga0256868, IMG submission 187341) | Soil microbial communities from uranium-contaminated site in the Upper Colorado River Basin, Wyoming, United States - RVT92D227 HiSeq ...
TGGCTCTCGCCACGTGCACGGCCGGGAGGGACAGGTCTGTGGCGAGGACGCGGCTGTACGGAAACTCGAGGGCCAGAGTGACGGCCAGACAGCCGGAGCCGGTTCCGACGTCGAGGACGCGGGGGCGCTCAGGGAGGGGGAGCGCGAGCGCGCACTCCACGACCAGTTCGGTCTCGGGCCTCGGGATGAGCACCGCCGGCGTGACCGTGAACGACCGCCCCCAGAACGGGCACGATCCGACGATGTAGTGCGCCGGCTCCCCGGCGGCGCGGCGGGCGAGCCAGCCGCGGTAGACGTCCGCCGACGCATCCGGCACCTGCTCCTCGGGGTGCGCGAGCACCCAGGCCTCGGCGCGTTCCACGGCGCGGGCGAGCAGCCACCGCGCTTCGCGCCGCGGGTGGGGGAGGCCTTCGCGGGCGGATAGCGTGGTGGCGCCCTCGGCGATGAGATCGGCGACGTTCATGGCTGCTGCTGCCGGCCCGCGTTGGTCACCACCGCTCGAGCCGCGAGCGTGCAGGCGATCACGCCGCCGCCGACACTGAGGAGCGCCGACGCCCCGAAGGCATGGGCGGCGAGTGTGACCGCGGCGAACAAAACCGCGGCCAACCAGGTCGCCCGCATCAGGGCCGCAAGCGGTGGTGGTGGCTGGAACCGGCGCGCGTGGAAGGCGAGGCCGATGCTCCACATCAGGCCACCCCACCATCCGAGGCCAAAGCCCACGGCGGCCTGCACGAACCAGCGCATGGGCGAGGAGGCCCACGGGAAGGGGCGCAGCGGTGGGGTCATCACCGCCACCACGGCGCCGGCGGCGCCCATGACTACGGCGGCCCCCAGTGCAAAGCTCACCTCGCTGAGCACCCTCGGGCGCCTCAAGGGGCGGTCGAAGAGGCTCATCCGGTGGAGGCCAGTTCGCGCTCGAGCCGCTCCGCCTGGAAGTGGGCGATCAGGGGATCGAAGAGAAGGTCCAGCTCACCGTTGAGGATCTCCTGCAGGCGGTGCACGGTGAGGCCGAGGCGGTGGTCGGTCACGCGGGACTGGGGGAAGTTGTAGGTGCGGATCTTCTCTGAGCGGTCGCCGCTGCCCACCTGCGAGCGCCGCTCGGCGGATACCTTGGCCTGCTGCTCGGCCCGGGCGATCTCGTACAGGCGCGCCTTGAGAATGCGCATCGCCTGCGCGCGGTTCTGGAGCTGCGAGCGTTCGTTCTGGCACGACACCGCGAGCCCGGTGGGCAGGTGGGTGATCCGCACCGCCGAGTACGTCGTGTTCACCGACTGCCCGCCCTTGCCGGAGGAGCAGAACGTGTCGATGCGTAGGTCCTTCGGGTCGACCTCGATCTCGATCTCCTCCGCTTCTGGCATCACGGCAACGGTGGCGGCGGAGGTGTGGATGCGTCCCGACGCCTCGGTGGCCGGGACCCGCTGCACCCGGTGCACGCCCGACTCGTACTTGAGCCGCGAGTAGGCGCCCTCGCCTTCGATCAGCGCAAGCGCCTCCTTGACCCCGCCCATGCCGGCCTCGGACAGGTCGGTCACCGTGACGCGCCAGCGCCGCCCCTCGGCGTAGCGGGTGTACATCCGGAGCAGCTCGGCGGCGAACAGCGCGGCCTCCTCGCCGCCCGTGCCCGCCCGCACCTCGAGAACCACGTTGCGACGGTCGTTGGGGTCGGTGGGCAGCAGGAGGAGCTTGAGTGCGTTCTCGCGGTCGGCGAGCTCGACCGAGAGCCGCCGCACCTCTTCCTCGGCGAGCGCGCGCAGCTCGGGGTCGCTCTCGGCGGTAAGCATCTCGCGGGCGCCCTTCTCCTCCTGAAGCAGGCGGCGGTACGCCTGGTAGGCCTCGACCACAGGCTCGATCTCCGCGAGCTTCTTCGAGACCTCCGTGAGGCGCTTGCGGTCGGCAAGCACCTCGGGGGTGGTCTGCTCGCCCTTGAGCTCCTGGAAGCGGCGGGCCACCTGTTCGAGCCGTTGCAGCATGCCGTTCACGTCGCAAGTCTACCTTTCACAGAAGGTTCCGGCAAGGACCGGGCCGAAAAGAAGCAGCCGGGGGACGCATCCCCCGGCTGGTGGGTTTTTCGCGTTGGCAGCCTTCAGGTCTTGGTGCCCTTCCTGTACCGGCGCTGGAAGCGCTCCACCATACCGGCGGAGTCGATCAGCTTCTGCTTGCCGGTGAACAGGGGGTGGCACGCGGAGCAGATCTCCAGCCGGATCTCCTTTTTGGTCGAGCGCGTCTTGAACGTGTTCCCGCACGCGCAGTGGACCTCGACCTGCTGGTACGCCGGGTGAATTCCTTCCTTCATGCAAACCTCCACAGCCCCCGGTCATCGGGGCAGGAGATCATACACACCTTTCCGCTAAAGCACAAGCGAGCCTGCGCGGGACCTGTGTCACCATGGGTGGGCCATGAAGTCGCTCGAAAAGGCCCAGCTTGTACGCACCCTGGCCAAAGCACCGTTGCTGCGAGGACTCTCCGCCGAGGCGCTAGAGGAGGTGGCGGCCAAGGCGACCGAAAAGAAGGTCCGCGCCGGCGGCACGCTATTCCGGGAGGGCGAACCGGCCTCCGCGCTCTACCTGATGCTCGAGGGCCGCGTGAAGCTCACCCAGGTGGCGGCCGACGGTCACGAGGTCATCCTCCGCTTCGTCGGGCCGGGGGACGCGGTGGCGGCGCTCGCGCTGTTCGGAGACGCCGCCTACCCGGTGACGGCGGGCGCGGTGAGTGACAGCGTCCTGATGGCGTGGCACCGGGACGTCCTGCAGGAGCTCTTCCAACACCACCCACCCCTGGCGGTCAATGCGATGAGGCTGCTGTCCGAGCGCCTGCGCGAGGTGCAGGAGCGCTTCCGGGAACTTGCCACCGAACGGGTCGCCCAGCGTATTGCGCGCGCCCTGCTGCGGCTGGTGCGGCAGGTCGGGCGCCGGGTAGAGGGCGGCGTGCTGATCGACCTCACACTCTCGCGCCAGGACCTGGCCGAGCTGACCGGCACGACCCTCTACACGGTCAGTCGGGTCCTCTCGGAGTGGGAGGGGCAGGGCATCCTGGAGAGCGGTCGGGCGAAGGTGGTGGTCAAGCGGCCTCACGCCCTGGTAGCCATCGCGGAGGACCTCGCACCGGGAACCGAGGGGCGAGAGTAGAGGGAAGAGGCTAGAAGCTAGAGGCTAGAGGGAAGACACTAGGTTCCCCTCCTCCCGTTCTTCCTGCGACTTCTTCGCTTCCTTTCTCATTTCGTCTTGTTTGCGCTGGCGCAAAGACGGGGCCCCGTCCAAGCCCTAGGGTGACCTCGAGGGCCTGAGAGCATGCCGACGAACGTTTACCCCCAGCTCACCGTTGCCGAGGTGCTTGATCGCTGGCCTGCGACAGCGGCCGTGTTCGTGCGGCGGTGCATGGCGTGTGTGGGGTGCGCGATGGCGCCGTTCGACACCATCGGCGAAGCCGCCGCCGTGTACGGAATCAAGCTGGAGGCGCTCCTCGACGAACTGGGGCGCCTGACAGACAGAGAGATGGGAGGTCCGAGATGAGAAACGGGACGTTGGGGTATCGGCTGGTGCTACTCGCCGCACTCGTGCTGGTGGGGCTGCCGCGGGTTGCCGCCGCCCACTGCGACACGCTGGAAGGCCCGGTGGTCGCCGCCGCGCGGGTAGCGGTCGAGAAGGGCGACATCACACCGGTGCTGAAGTGGGTCAAGCTGGAGCACGAGCCTGAGATCCGGTCGGCGTTCGCGCGTACGCTCGCTGTTCGGGGGGAGAGCCCGGAGGCGAAGGAACTGGCCGACATGTACTTCTTCGAGACGCTGGTGCGGGTGCACCGGGCGGGCGAGGGCGCGCCCTACGCGGGGCTCAAACCGGCGGGGACCGATCTTGGCCCCGTGGTGGTGGGTGCCGACGCCGCGCTCGCTAGCGGCTCCGTCGAGGGGCTCGTCAGACTCGTGACCGGCGACGTGGCGGCGGGGATCCGCGAGCGCTTCGATCGGACCGCCGCGGCGCAGAAGCCCTCGGACGAGAGCGTCGAGGCCGGGCGCAGGTACGTCGAGGCCTACGTGGAGTACGTGCACTACGTCGAGCGCGTTCATGCGGCTGCGGCCGGTGACGCACTTCACGGTGAGCCGGAAGCCGCAGCAGCAGAGCACCACGCGCATTGAAAGGAGACCGACATGAAACCGACTGAAACCCTGAAGCACGAGCACAAGATCGTCCTGCTGGTCCTGACCGGGGCCGAGCGGGAGGCGAGGTCGATCCAGGCCGGCAGCGGGGCCCACGTGGAGGAGATCGAACAGATGGTGGACTTCTTCAGGACCTTCGTGGACCGCTGTCACCACGGCAAGGAAGAGCGCCACCTGTTTCCTGCCATGCACGGGAAAGGGATGCCGCTCGAGGCCGGTCCGCTCGCCGTCATGCTTCACGAACACGACCTCGGGCGGGCCGCGGTGCGTGTCATCGCCGGGGCGCTTGACCGCGTAAAGCACGGGGAGGCTGCCGCCGGGCCGGATCTCGCAGACGCACTGCTCGGCTACGTCGAGCTGCTGCGCAACCACATCTCCAAGGAGGACAACGTTCTCTTCCCGATGGCGGATCGAATTCTGCCGGCCGAGGAGCAGGGTGACCTTGCGGTGCTGTTCGACAAGGTGGAGGAGGAGGAGATCGGAGCGGGGGTCCACGAGAAGTACCACGAGTTGGCTCACCGCCTCGGCCGCACCTGAGGCCTGCGCCTGGTGTGCCGGTCGGCGGTACGCCCCGACCGTGAGCACGGTCGCATTCCGCTCCCGGCCTCATGCCATACAATCGTCGCCGATGTTTCTTGCGTCCATTCTGATGGCTTCGGCGGTTGCGGCCGCAGGGTCCGAGGTCCCGCCCGGGGCGCCGATCGTCCTCATCCGCGTCGTGCGGACGGACATCTTCGACCTCTCCGACCCGGGGACCTCGGCCTGGCCGTACCGCTGGGCCAACGCCCTGCACGTGCTGACCCAGGAGAGGTTCATCCGGTCGCTGCTGCTCTTCCGCGAGGGCGACAAGCTCGATCCCGCACGTGTGGCGGAGAGCGAGCGCATCCTCCGCGACACCGGGTTCCTGAGCCCGGTCACGATCACCTCGCTCCCTTGCGAAGGCGGTGCCGAGGTGGTCGTGGAGACCCACGATCAGTGGACCCTCGAGGCGGGGGTGAGCTTCGGGATGTTCGGCAAGAGGACGCACTACGGTGCCAGCGTGGCGGACGACAACTTCCTCGGCTGGGGAAAGACCGTCGACGTGGGGTACGACTCCGATCCCGAGCGCACGAGCTGGACGTTCAAGTACAAGGACCCCCTGCTCCTGGGCAGCCGGTGGGCTGTCGAGCTCGAGCATAGGGACGCCTCGGATGGCAAGACAAACGCGTTCCAGCTTGAGTACCCGTTCTACTCGCTCGTTACCCCCCGCGCCGGCGGTATCGAATGGCGGAAAGAGAGTCTGACCGACTACCTGTACTCGAACAACCACAAGACCGTTTCGGGCAGCGTGGACCGCCACCACTTTCTCGTGTGGGGCGGGGTCCGCCTGCTGAGCGACCCCGTTTTCACCAACCGGCTGATTCTCGGCGTTTTCTCCGATGTGGCGAAGTTCGCCGACTGGCGGTGGGCCGACGGGAGACCATACCCGACCCCGGAGGGACGGGAGATGCGAGGCTTCCAGGTCGGCTGGGACCACCAGGTCGATCGCTGGAGCGTCGTGCGCGGGTTTCGCTCCTGGCAGCGCCAGGAGGACGTACCGAGGGGCCCCAACTGGGGGGCATTCGCTGGGTTCTCGCTGCCGACCTTCGGCGCCGACCGCACCCGGATCCCGCTGTCTGGATACTTCAGTATCGGCTCCCTCGACGGGAGCCAGTACTCGTGGCTGAACGCGTCGGCGACGGGGCGCCTCGAGCAGGGCGGGGTGGGCAACTCGATCGCTCACCTGGACGTCGGCACCGCCCAAACGGGCTCGGCCGGCTGGCGCGCCAGGGTCGCGATCGATTTCAGCCACAACCTCGACGGGGACAAGCAGCTCACGCTGGGGGCGGACACCGGTCTGCGCGGATGGGACCCCGACACGTTCGACGGGACCTCGCGTGCGCTGGCCAACGTGGAGTGGCGGCACCAGTTGACTGGTGAGGTGTTGCACCTCGGGATCATCGGGGTCGCGATCTTCGTGGATGCCGGTACGACCTGGAACCCCCGCGTGGGGCCTTCAACGGAAGGGTGGCGCGGGGATGCGGGTGTCAGCGTGCTCATCGAGTCCACCCGCGCGGCGCTGCTCCGAATCGTCCGCATCGAGGCGGCTTGGCCCGACCACGGCAAGGGTCCGCTCATCCTGATCTCGAGCCAGTCGCTGTTTTAGGGACGGACCGTCACGCCCTGGAGACGTACTCCCCAGTGCGGGTGTCCACCACGACCTTGGTGCCCGCCTCGATAAACTGCGGCACCGCAACGGTGACCCCGGTCTCGAGCTTGGCGGGCTTTGGGCCGCCGGCCGCGGTCGCCCCCCTCATGGGCGGGTCGGTCTCCACGACCTGGAGCACGACCGTGTTGGGCAGCTCCAACGCTACCGGCCGGTTCTCGTAGAAGTCCACCGTTATGACCGTGTCCGGCAGCATGTAGCCGAGGGCGTCGCCGAGGACCTCGTCGGTGAGCGCAAGCTGCTCGAACGTCTCGGTGTTCATGAAGTGGTGGCCGGACGGGTCGGAGTACAGGTACTGCATGTCGTGAGTGTCCATGCTCGCCTTCTCCACCCGATCCTCGGACCGGAAGCGGTGTTCGAGCTGGTTGCCCGTCCTGAGGTTGCGCAGCTTGCACTGCACCATACCGCGCCAGTTCCCCGGGGTGACGTGTACGACCGAGAGCACACGGTGGAGCTGGCCGTTGTAGACGATGATGTTGCCGGCGCGCATTTCCGTAGCCACCAACTGCATTGAACAACCTCCGCACCCGGCGGCCGCCAGGGCGAGGGAGTATACCACCGCGCTCGGAGGCCGGGTATTCACGTTGGCCCGACGCGGCGGGACACACTTCCTCGAGCGAACGTCGGGAGACACCCGTGCCGGTCTCTTCGAACCGACGTGTGACCTCCTGGCCCCGTGAAGGCTCGAGGCTGTCCGGCAGGTCAGGATTCGATTGCTCCTGAGAAGAAATCCGGGTATCGTTCCCCCGGAGGCACATCTGGATGGATCTGCATTTGCGAGGCAAGCGCGCGCTGGTCACCGGCTCCTCGCGCGGAATTGGTCGAGCGATTGCCCTCTCCCTCGCCGACCTCAAGGTGGATGTGGCGATCAACTTCTTTCGCCACCGTGCGCCCGCGGAGGCGGTTGTGAAGGAGATCCAGGCGCGTGGCGCCAGGGCGCTGCTCGTCAAGGGCAACGTAGCGGACGAAGCGCATGTCTCCAGAATGTTCGACGATATCGAGGCGGCCTGGGGCGGCCTTGACATCCTGGTGTCGAACGCGGCATCGGGCGTTCTCAAGCCCGTCAGCGAGCTGAGCCTCCACCACTTCCACTGGACGATGGACATCAACGCCGCGGCGCTCCTGCCGCTCGTGCAACATTTCCTCCACCTGCCGGCACAGGGCCCGCGCTCGGTGGTCGCCGTGTCATCGCTCGGCGCGGTGCGCGCGATCCCCAACTACACCGCCGTGGGCGCCTCCAAGGCGGCACTCGAGTCGATGGTGCGTCATCTGGCCGCCGAGCTCGCACCGCAGGGTGTGCGCGTCAACGCGGTCTCGGCCGGCACGGTGGATACGGACGCCCTCAAACACTTCCCCAACCGCCAGCAGCTCCTGGACGAGTCGGCCCGCCGCACCCCGGCCGGCCGGCTGATCATCCCGCAGGACGTGGCCAACGCCGTGGTGTTCCTGTGCACGGACTTCGCCTCGATGATCCACGGTCAGACCATCGTGGTCGACGGGGGCTACTCGATCCTGGCATAGGCATGGCTTTGATCATCGGCCATCGCGGGTTCGCCTCGCGCTTCCCGGACAACTCCCTGGCGGGCGTCGCGGCGGCGATCTCGGCCGGGGCCGACGGTGTCGAGGTGGACGTGCGGCCGTGCGCCGACGGCACCTGGGTTTGCCACCACGACCGCACCCGGGAAGGCAGGCCCGTGCGCGAGTGGGATCTCGGGGCGCTACGCCGGCAGGGGGTCCCGACGCTCGCCGAGACCGTCGCGGCCCTTCCGGCCGGCTTCACACTATTCGTGGAGGTCAAACCACTTCCCGCGAGCGACCTTCAAGCCGGGCTGGCGGCGTTCGCTGCACTGCTGGGGCCGAGGACCGCGAGCATCCGGGTCATCTCCTCATCGGAGCCGGTGCTGGCGGCGGTGCGGCAGGCGCTTCCGGGTGTGGCCCTCTCCCTTGTCTTCGACGAGATCCCGGTCCCGCTGCCCGATGGCCTCGAGCTGTCCCCGTCTCACGAGCTGGTCGAGGCGCTGCTTCCGGCCGGGGTACCGCTTCACCCCTGGACCGTGAACCGCCCGGCACGGATGCGCGAGCTGGCCCGTCTGGGCGTGGCCTCGATCACCACCAACGACCCGGCGCTGGCGGTGGAGGTGTTGCGTGGGTGAAGGCACGCGAATCGCCATGGTGGTTCCCAACCTGTTCCTACGGATACCTGTCGAGGCCGCGGTGCTTTCCGCCGGTTTCAGTGCGCTGTCGTTTGCCGACGCCCAGCAGGCCGAGCGCTCGGGGTGCGAGGTCGTGATCGCGGACCTGGAGGCGCTCGGCGGCGATCCCGCGGGAGCGGTGCGGGGCCTGGTGGGCGGGGGCAAGACGGTGCTCGCCTTCGGGCCGCACGTGCAGGGGGAGATGCTGGCCGCGGCGCGGGCGGCCGGTGCGGTGGTGCTGCCGCGCTCGGTTTTCCTCACGCGCCTGCCGGAGCTGCTGGCGGCGGCGGTGGGGAGGAGCGCGACCTGAGCGAGCGGTCCGGAGGGAGGACGACGTGAGTACCAGGAACGCTACGCCCGAGATCAAACTGCTGCTCGCACTGCTGGACGAGGCGTACGACCACCCGGCGTGGCACGGGCCGAACCTGCGCGGCGCGCTGCGCGGCCTTTCGGGGGAGCAGGCGGTGTGGCGGCCGGCCCCGGGTCGCAACAGCATCTGGCAGATCGCGCTGCACTGCGCCTACTGGAAGTACGCGGTGTACCGGCGGCTGAGCGGCGAGGGCACACGGGGCTCCTTTCCTCGCAAGCCGAGCAATTGGCCGGCTCTGCCTGCGCGCTGCGGAGCCGCCTCCTGGAAGGGGGACCTGGCGCTGCTCGACGAGCAGCACCGGCGCCTGCGGGAGGGCGTGGCCGCCTTTCCCGCCGAGCGGCTGGGCAGACCTCTCGGCAAGTCAACGGCCGTCCGCCTGATCTATGGGATCGCCGCCCACGACCTCTACCACGCGGGACAGGTCCGCCTGCTCATCAAGTTGTCCGGAGGGAAGCGGAAGGGCAAACGTTCCTGATGCCGGTGGCCACGAGAGTCGCCGTATAATCCTCACCGGGGGAAACCCATGGATCTTGACCGGCTCGTCGAGCGACTCTCGGACCCTGCCTTCTACCCCGAGCCTACCCGTGACGTCGAGGTCATCCAGACCCACATTTCGTTCATCTTCCTGACCGACACCCACGCCTACAAGGTCAAAAAACCGGTCGATTACGGTTTTCTGGATTACACCACCCTCCCCAAACGGCTGGAGTGCTGCGAGCGTGAGGTGACGCTCAACCGCCGCCTGTGCCCCGACACGTATCAGGGTGTGGTGCCACTACGCGAAAAGGAGGGCGCCCTGTCATTGGGCGGTCCTGGAGAGACGGTCGAGTACGCGGTGATGATGAAGCGGCTCCCCCACGACCGGATGCTGAGGCAGGTGCTCGCTCGCGGGGAAGGGGACGACGAACTGTTTCGCCGGATCGCCCGCGTCGTCGCCGACTTCCACGCGCGGGCAGTACTCTCGCCTTCGGCGGCGTCGATCAAGGGCCGAGACGGCGTGAAGGTGAACTGCGACGAGAACTTCGCGCAGACCGAGAAGTACGTGGGCACGCTGGTTCCGGTCGGCATCTTCGACTTCATCCGCACTTCCACCAACCTGTTCTTCGAGCGCCATCCCGCCCTTTTCGCGCGACGGGTGCGCGAGGGCCGCATCGTGGATGGCCACGGGGACCTGCACCTGGACTCGATTTGCGCCACCGATCCCGTCCGCATCTTCGACTGCATCGAGTTCAACGAGCGCTTCCGGATCCAGGACGTGGTCGAGGAAGTTGCGTTCCTCGCCATGGACCTCGAGTTTCACGGCTACGCCCCGTTCGCACGGGCCTTCGTGGAGGCCTATGTCGAGGCCTCCGGGGATGCCGAGCTTCCGGAGCTGCTGGCGTTCTACAAGACCTACCGGGCCTACGTCCGCGCCAAAGTGAGCTCGTTCTCCGTGGACGATCCGCTCATCGCGGAGCAGACCAAGGAAACGATCCGGACGACCGCGTCGCGCTACTACGAGCTCGCGGCGCACTACGCGGCTGCCTGCAACCCGCAGCGCCTCATCGTCACCTGCGGGCTGACCGGCAGCGGCAAGAGCACGCTCGCCCGGAAGATCGCCGAGCTGTACGCGCTGCAGACCGTGCGCTCCGATGTGGTCCGAAAGGAGTTGCTCGGACTCGCGCCCGACGCGCGCAGGCACGTGCCCTTCGATCAGGGGGAGTACGCCCCCTCGATGACGGAGCGAACGTACGCCGCGATGCTCGAGCGCGCCGCGCCGCTGCTGCGGCTTGGTCACTCGGTGATCCTGGACGGTTGCTTCATCAGGCGCTCGCAGCGGCGAAATGCCCGCAAGCTGGCGCGCCGGTCGGGGGTTCCGTTCCTGCTCCTGGAGTGCCGGACCAGCGTGGAGGTCATCCGCGAGCGGCTGCAACGGCGCGTCCAAAAGTCCGGCGTCGTCTCCGACGGCCGCTGGGAGATTTACAACGGGCAGCTGGCGGAGTTCGAGCCGCCGGAGGAGATAGGTGGAGACGAGCGGGTCGTGCTCGACCGCTCCAAGCCCGTGGAGGAACTGCTGCACGAGCTCGCCGCAGTGCTCCCGCACGAGTGGCTGGATGCGCCCAGCGCGGTCAGGGCAACGGTGGCCGCCCAGAACCCCGCCCGCATCGGTTGACGGCATCCTTGGCTAGCCAAGGACAAACGCTAGGTCGAGCGCTCAGCGTGGGCCAGCGAGCATCGCGAGGGCGCGCTCGAGGTTGGCGCGCGCCATGCGGTATTCCGGTCTGAGCCGCACCGCCTCCTGGAAGTGCTCCACCGCCTCCGCGGTCCGTCCCTTGCGGATCAGCGCGACGCCGAGGCCGTTGTGGACCAGGTACCCGTCCGGTGATGGAAACCGAAGCGCCTCCTCGAACCGGGCGATCGCGTCGTCGAGCCGCCCGGCCTTGGTGTACACGACCCCGAGGTTGAGGAGCACGGTCGTGTCCGTCGGGTCGATCTCGAGGGCGGCACGGAGGCGGGCGATGGCCTCATCGAGACGGCCGCGGCCCTCCTCCACGCGGGCAAGGTTGAGGAGCGTCGGGACGTTGTCCGGTTTGAGGCGTAACGAGGCCTCGAAGTGCTCGATCGCCTGGGCAACGCGGCCACGGGTGTAGAGCGAGTACCCGTAGTTGGTGTGGCACATGAAGCAGTCGGGGTTCTTGGCCAGCGTGTCCTTCCACAGCGTGTCCTGGTCGCGGTACACGGAGCTCTGACGGAAGGTCAGCACGCCCAGGACCGCGAGCGCCACCACCCCGAGTGCGCCGGCCGCCCACCGCAGGGCGGGTTGCCGTCCTGCCAGGAGGGTGGCGATCCCGCAGACCACGACCGCCGCGAACACCGCCACCGCCTGGTAGGCGAAGTGGTCGGCGACGTACGAGTAGCGCATCGCGTACACGTTAAAGAACCCCATCGCCGGGAACAGGACACCTCCAAACAGCAGCACCCCTGCCAGGAGTCCGCGGCCGAGCCGCCGTCGCAGCGCCCAGGCCGCGACGAGGACCACTAGGGACGCAAGCGCCGGCAGCCACTGCAGCCACGCCCGCGGGTCGATCACCCAGCGCTGGTAGATGAAGGCAAGGTCCACCGGCCAGGTGAGCTTGCCGGCGTAGAAGGCGAGCACGCGCCCGGCGAGGACGACCCGGCCCGGCAGCGACAGCGACCACTCCACCCCACTGGCGCGCACCACGGTCTTCTCCAACCAGGCGGTGTGCCAGGCGAAGCCCAGGCCGAGCGCGAAGAACGGCACGAGCGGCCGCACGTCGGCCCAGCGCAGCCGACCGTTCCGCCACCACGCGAGGACGAGGAGCACGGCCGGCAACAGGCTCGCCGTTGTCTTGGCCAGGAGCGCGAGGGTGAACGAGACCAGCGCGGCGGCGTAGAGCGTGCTCGGGCGGCGGTGCCACGGCAGCTCCGCTTGTGTCTTTCGTCCATGCTGCTCGCTCGTCGCTCCCGCCTCCGTGGAGGCGAGGTAGGCGTGCGCGGCCAGCAGCGTCAGCAAGAGCGACAGCGTGTTCTTGCGCTCGGCCACCCAGGCGACCGACTCCACGCACACCGGGTGGAGCGCGAACACCGCGGCGGCGAGCCATCCCCCCGGCAGTCCGAGGCGGCGCAGAAACCACCACAGCAGCAGCGCCGAGCCGGCGTGCAGCAGCACGTTGATCAGGTGGTAGCCGAACGGGTGCAGCCCCCAGAGGCGCTTCTCGGCCCAGAATGAGGTGAACACCAGCGGGTAGTACTGCTCGTTGGCGCGCGGGTCGGCCCAGATCAGCCGCAGGCCCTGCACGCCGTCGAGCGTGGGGTTGTCGGTGACGTAGGTGTCGTCGTTCCAGATGAACCCCGCTGAGAGCGCGGGCAGGTAGGCCACCACGACCGCGGAAACCAGCGCGAGTGCGAGGCCAAGCAGGACTTTTCCTTGCACGGGCGAACGATAACACCCAAAACTGTCGGGGCGTTGTCAGACGGCCTTGCGGGTGGTGACGTTGAGCAGCGGCGCCAGGTAATGGCCCGTGTAACTCGCCGAGACCCGTGCAACCTGCTCGGGGGTGCCGGCGGCGACCACGCGACCGCCTTCGTCGCCGCCCTCCGGGCCGAGGTCGATGACGTGGTCGGCGGTCTTGACCACATCCAGGTGGTGCTCGATCACAACCACGGTGTTGCCGCGGTTGGCCAGCGTGTGCAGCACCGCGAGCAGCTTCTTGGTGTCGTCGAAGTGTAGGCCGGTGGTGGGCTCGTCGAGGATGTAGAGGGTGTTGCCGGTGGCGCGGCGCGCCAACTCGCGTGAGAGCTTGATGCGCTGCGCCTCGCCGCCCGAGAGTGTGGTCGCCGACTGCCCGAGGGTGATGTAGCCGAGCCCGACCGCGATGATCGTGTCCAGGACGCGGGCGATCTTGGGGTGCGCCGAGAACAGCTCACGCGCCTGCTCGACGGTGAGGTCGAGCACCTCGGCGATGTTCATCCCCTTGTAGCGCACCTCGAGCGTCTCGCGGCCGTAACGCTTGCCCTTGCACACCTCGCAGGTGACGTAGACGTCGGGGAGGAAGTGCATTTCGATCTTGATCTGGCCATCCCCCGAGCACGCCTCGCACCGCCCGCCGCGGACGTTGAACGAGAAGCGGCCGGGCTTGTAGCCGCGCGCCCGCGCCTCCTGGGTGAGGGCGAACAGCTCGCGGATCGGGTCGAACACCTTGGTGTAGGTCGCCGGGTTGGATCGCGGCGTGCGGCCGATCGGGGACTGGTCGATGGCCACCACCTTGTCGAGGTAGGCGACCCCTTCCATGCGATCGTGAGAGCCAGGGCGCTCGATTGCGCGGTACAGCGTGCGGGCGCAGGCCTTGTAGAGGATCTCGTTGATGAGGGTGGACTTGCCGGAGCCGGAGACACCGGTCACACAGGTGAAAGTCCCGAGCGGAAACGCCACATCGATGCCCTTAAGGTTATGTTCGCGGGCGCCATGCACCACGAGTTGCTTGCCGCTGCCCTTCCTCCGGGATGTCGGTACCGGGATGGCGAGCTCACCCTTGAGGTAGCGACCGGTCAGCGACCGGCGCACCGACATGATCTTCGCCGGCGGCCCTTCGGCCACTACCTCTCCGCCGTGGATCCCGGCGCCGGGGCCCAGGTCCACGATCCAGTCCGCCTCCCGCATCGTCTCCTCGTCGTGCTCGACGACCAGCACGGTGTTGCCGAGGTCGCGCATCCCCCTGAGGGTTTCGAGCAGCTTGCGGTTGTCGCGCTGGTGAAGTCCGATCGATGGCTCGTCGAGCACGTACAGCACGCCCATGAGCTTGGACCCGATCTGGGTTGCAAGACGTATGCGCTGTGACTCGCCGCCGGAGAGCGTGCCGGAGGCCCGGTCGAGGGTGAGGTAGTCGAGGCCGACTGCCGCCATGAACCCGAGCCGATCGGAGATCTCCTTGAGGATCTTGGCGGCGATCGTCTGTTCGCGTGGGGAGAGAGCGAGCGCCCTGAACCACGCCACGGCCTCCTTGACCGGAAGCTGCACCACGTCGTGGATGGTGCAGTCCCCGACGCGCACGGCCAGTGCCTCGCGCCGCAGCCGCTTCCCGCCGCATGCCGGGCAGGGCCGCATGGACATGAAGCGCTCGATCTCCGAACGCGTCTCGTGGGAAGTGGTCTCGTGGTGTTTGCGCTCCAGCGCCGGCACGAGTCCCTCGAACGGCGCGCGGTACTCCCACCGCGAGCGCTCTCCCACGAACGCGAACTCCAGCTCGCGCTCACCGGTGCCGAAGAGGATCGCGCGCCGCGCCGATTCGGGGAGGGTGCGCCAGGGTTTCTGGAGCGAGAACTTCATTGCCTGGGCCAGGGTCTGCAACTGCCGCCAGCGGAACGAGCGCCGCCCCTCCTGGACCACGGCCAGCGCCCCGGCGGCCAGCGATCGCTCGGGGTCGGCGATCAGCTTCTCCGGGTCCACCTCCTGGACCACGCCGAGGCCGGTGCAGGCCTGGCACGCGCCCTGCGGGGAGTTGAACGAGAACAACCGCGGCGAGAGCTCGGCCAGGGCAAACCCGCAGTTGGGGCAGGAGTGGCGGGAGGAGAGCACGAAGTCTTCCTTGCCGATGGGTGCGATCCGCACCACGCCCTCGCCGACCTTGAGGCCGGTTTCCAACGAGTCGGCGAGGCGGTTTCCGAGGTCGGGGCGCACCTCGAGGCGGTCGATGACGACCTCGACGGTGTGCTTACGCTTTTTGTCGAGGTCGGGGGGGCTCGCAGCGTCGACGAGCTGGCCGTCCACGCGCGCCCGCACGAAGCCCTCTCGCACCATCTGCTCGAACAGCTTGCGGTGCTCGCCCTTGCGGCGCTCTGCCAGAGGCGCCAGCAGCAGGAAGCGGGTCCCCGCCGGCATCGCCAGGATCCGGTCGGTCATCTGCTGGGTGGTCTGGCCCTGGATCGCGATGCCGCAGTCGGGGCAGAACGCCTGCCCGATGGAGGCGTACAGCAGGCGCAGGTAATCGTAGATCTCGGTGACCGTAGCGACCGTGGAGCGGGGGTTCTTGGAAGTCGTCTTCTGTTCGATGGAGATCGCGGGGGACAGGCCATCGATCGTGTCAACGTCGGGCTTGTCCATCTGTTCGAGGAACTGGCGTGCGTACGCCGAGAGCGACTCCACGTAGCGGCGCTGGCCCTCGGCGAAGAGCGTGTCGAAGGCGAGGGTGGACTTCCCCGACCCGGAGACCCCGGTGATCACCACGAGCTTATTGCGGGGGATGTCCAGGTCGATGTTCTTGAGGTTGTGCTCGCGCGCACCCCGGATCGCGATCGTCTCTCGCATCGTGCTCTCAAACCCGACCCAGGGCCGCCGTCTTCCGCCACCTGCGAGGACCGGGCAAACGCTCATTCTACGCTTTCGGAGCACCCCCGTGAAGCGCCTTGGCGACGGGCCCGCCGCCGTCCGGTGGCTGCGCGTGGGTGTGACCGGCCCTCGAGGCCGGGTAAGATCGCCAATGTGGATCCTGCCAATTTCTTTGCCGGCCGCCCCAGGTGGGTAGCGGCTGCCATCGCCTTCGTTCTTCTCGTGACTGTCGGAGTCGCAGACTTTCTGACTGGGCGGGAGGTGAGCCTTTCGGTCTTCTACGTGGCCCCGATTGCCCTCGCCACGTGGTTCGTCAACAAAGGCACCGGTGTGTCTTTCGCTCTCCTGAGTGTGCTCGTGTGGTTTCTCGCGGACGACATGGGGCGCGCTCATGTCCAGCCCCTGGTGCCGTACTGGAACGCCTTTGTTCGCCTAGGGTTCTACCTCGTCATGGTTGTGATCCTCGGCAAGTTGAAGGTGGCGCTGCAGCACGAGCGCAACCTGTCAAGGGAGGACGCCACCACGGGTATAGCGAACGCGCGGGCGTTCTTCGAGTGGGGGTCCAGGGAGATCGAGCGCGCGCGGCGCTTCCAGCGCCCGGTCACCCTGCTCTACATCGACTGCGACGACTTCAAGCTCGTCAACGACCGGGAGGGGCACGCCACCGGCGACGAGGTCCTGCGCGAGGTCGGCCAGGCCCTGCAGGGCGCGGTGCGGGACGTGGACTTCGTGGCACGGCTCGGGGGCGACGAGTTCGCGGTCCTGCTCCCCGAGACCGATGTCGCCGGTGCCCAGGCGGCGGTGCGCCGCATCCAGGATCTCCTGCCTGGAGAGATCGTCAGGCGAGGCCGGCCGGTGACGTTCAGCATAGGCGCCGCCACCTTTGCCACCGACTCGGGCTCGGTGGAGGCAGCCCTCAGGGAGGCCGACACTCTGATGTACGCGGCCAAGGCCGGGGGCAAGAACGCCGCGAGGTTCGCCGTCTTCGGCGAAGACTCCTGAGGCTCAGGCCGGCGGCCGCAAGCGAGGGCGGATTCACTCCGCCCGAGCGGTGGGGGCTCGGGGGGCACTTCTGCGGCGGGTGGGGGTGTGGGCTGCCGCAGAGCTCCCCGCGGCATAAAGACGGCGGATTCACTCCGCCCGAGCGGTGGGGGCTCGGGGGGCACTTCTGCGGCGGGTGGGGGTGTGGGGTGCCGCAGAGCTCCCCGCAATAAGGCCGCTCGACGAGACGCGGGCCCCGACCCCGACGATCGGTCGTATTGGAAAGGTTCTTCGTGAAGATCGCCGGTGTAGGCCCGAGAGGCCGCGGCTTAAGCCGGCGGCCGGAAAGTCACGCGGTTCCGGCCTGCTTTCTTGCTCTCGTACATCAGCTCGTCGGCACGCCTGACCAGCGTGTCCGCGCGGTCGCCCTGCCGGGCGAGGGTGGCACCGATGGACACGGTGATCCTGAGGTTGCCGTCGTTCGTGGCCACCCGCGAGCTCCCGATGAGGGCGCGGAACCGTTCGCCGAGAGTCGTGATCCTGTCCTCGTTAACGTTGACCAGGGCAACGAGGAACTCTTCTCCGCCCCAACGGCCGACAAGGTCGAACGACCGTGCGTTGCCTGCCAGCGTCTTCGCAACGGTCCGCAGCGCCTGGTCGCCGGCTTCGTGGCCGTACTGGTCGTTGACCTCCTTGAAGTGGTCGATGTCCACGAAAAGCACGCCGAACGGCCAGCCGTAGCGGTCCATCTCGTCGAGCTTGGCGCGCAGGTTGATCTCGGTGAAGGCGCGGTTCGCGACCCCGGTCAGCGGGTCAACGTATGCCATCTCCTGGAGCTCCTTGATTCGCTGCAGCGCCGCCATCCCGGCTGTGTTGTCGGTGAAAACCTCGACCGCACCGATGATCTTCTGGTGAGCGTCCTGGACCGGCGCGACGCGCACGCGAACCGGAACGCGATGCCCCTCCTTGTGGTGCAGGAAAACATCGACGTCGCGCACCTCCGCGTCGGCCAGGGTGGCGCTCACCGGGCAGAGCCCCCCGCACAGCAGGACGCCCTCGGCATTGACATGGATGAGGAGCTCGTCGCAGCAGTGGGAGCCGATCACCTCCGCCCTGGTGAAGCCCGAGATGCGCTCCGCGCCCTTGTTCCAGTACGTGATGCGCCCATCCGGGTCCACGAAGTAGACGCCGTCGTAAAAGTTGTCGAGGAGCGCCTTGAAGAAATCGGTTCGCAGAGGCACGGCCCCACGTCCTCCCCTGAGCTGCTGGACCCTTGGTACGGTGATTCTAGACCTTTTTCGGGTCCCAGGTGTCAACCGGCACGTTGCCACCTGCAAGAGCAGGCCGTCCACAGGTGAGCGCGGGGTGTCCTCCGGCAGATCGCGATGGCCGACCTGCAGGCCCAGATCGTCAGGTACCGTGCAGGATGGACTGGAACTCGCTGGCGTCGTTGTCGTCCTTGGAGCCGACCGGAGTTCCACAGACCGCACAACGGTACTCATACTTGTTGCCAGTAGGCAGCACCAGCAGCAGGTGCCGGCGGACCTCCCGTGCGGTCCGGCAGCGGGGGCAGAACAGCTCGGAGGCCTCGAACTGGTCGAACTGAGAGCGCCCGCTCATGGGCTCAAGGTTCGGCTCTTGCACGGGTGGCGTCAAGGTGTCCGAGGCTTGTAGGGGTGGACTCGGGACGCTATCTTGTCAACCGAGCAGGACCGCGGCCCCGAGACGACCCCCGAAAGGGTCGCTCCCGGTGGCACGCGGCCCGGCCTCAGGAGAGTCGACGCTCGAACCTGGGAGGGGCGGTATGCCTACCTACGTCTTCAAGTGCGGCGCGTGTGGGGAGCAGTTCGAGAAGGTGATGACCATCGCCGAGCGGGAGAAGGGGAAACCGCCCCCGTGCCCGAAGTGCAAGGAGCATAAGGTGGAGCGGGTTTACACGAGCTTCTACGCCAAAACCGGCAGGAAGAGCTGACCCGAGAGGCAGTGCACGGGCTCAGGGGGCGGGCGCCGGTTCGTGCGTCTCGACGGCGAGGGACCTCGAGACCCAGACCACGCCGCCCTCCTCGGGGTTGATGTCGAAGCCGTGCTTGGCGAACAAGGCCAGAATGCGGACGTTGTCCGAGGTCGTCTGGGCAACCACTCGCTTGAGTCCCCACCCTGGGGCGATCTCCAGGCAGTAGTCGGTCAGAACGCCGCCGAGCCTGCGGTTCTGTCATGCATCGGTTACCAGCACCGCATACTCGATGGTCTCGTGGACCGAATCGGCCACGAGCCGGCCGACGCCCACCAGCCGGCGCTGCCCACCCTCCTCGGTTTCCGCCACGATCGCGATCTCCCGGTCGTAGTCGATGAAGCAGTAATGCGTGGCCGCCTGATGGGTTGACCAGTGGAAGAGGTAGCGGAAGCGGGCGTAGATGGTCTCCCGCGAGCAGCTCGCGAGCATGGCCATTCAGGCCGGCTCGTCCTCTGGTCTGATCGGGCGCAGGACGAGCCTCGCCCCATCGGGGAGAGACGCGGCGCGGACGAGCTCCTGCGGATACGGCCGGAGTGCCAGGTGCGCGTACGGTTTGGCCGGTGTCCCCAGGAGCGACCGGTCGATGACGACCCTCGCATCCAAGGCGACAACTCGTCACTGGTCGCGAGCAGGGGTTGACGTCGAACTCGGCGATCTCCGGGTAGTCCGCCACCAGGTAAGAGAGCCGCATCAGGGCCTCAGGGTGCGCTCGTCGGTGAGCGCCCACCCTCAGTTTTGCGGTCGCAGGGAATGGTTCTTCACCCGCCGCCGGCGACCAGCACATAGGCACCGTCACGAGCGACCTCCCGCCCTCCCACGGTCGCTCGAATCTCGTCCCACCAGGCATCGCCGATGATGACCCGCACGGCTCCGTCGTGGGCGAGGATCTCGCGTACGTGGTTTCGCTCGGCCGGCGTTCGCGCTCGCAGAAAAACGGTACAGCGCCCGGTTTCCAGGTTCTGGGTCACCCTATGGTTCATCTCCACGACGTGGATGGGGACCCCGGGTTGGAGGCCTTGCGCGGCCACGGCCGCCAGGTGCCGCACGGGGTCGATCGAGGTGGCGTTCACGAGGTCGCCGAGCGAGAAGTGGAGCAGCGACCAGGCAAGGGCGCCGGTGATGCCGAGCGCACGCACCGCCCGCAGCCCGGGACCCCTGTCCGCCAGCACCCAGGCACCGACCGAGCCTGCGGCGAGGAGCACCGCGGCGAGGAGGAAGCCCAGGCCGGGCCAGGGACCGCCGGGGAGGTGAGCGAGTTCAGGTGCGCGCTTGAGGATTTCGCGGCCCAGGAACGCCGGCAGCCGCGCGAGCAGGGTGGGGAGCGCCGCGATGAGCAGCGCGAAGCCGACGCAGAGCACGACGGTGACGTGCCATCCGGCTACACGCTTCCGGCCTTCCGTGGCCAGGGCCAGAGCCACGACGATGGCAAAGGCCGGAATGGCGGGCGCGATGTAGTTGGGAAGCTTGGTGGCGACCAGCGAGAACGCCACGACCACGAGGAGCCCCCAGACGGTCGCGAAGCCGGCCAGTCGCCTCGACTGAGAGTCATACCGACCGACGCGCAGGAGGGCCTGGGGGAGAAACGCCGTGAAGGGCAGAAAGCCTGCGGCGAGGACGACCAGGTAGTAGAGAGGCGATCCCTGATGCCCCTGCATGGGAGTCAGCGCGCGACCGAGGTTGTGCTCGCCGAGGAACTCGGTGAGGAACGCCGCTCCCGCGGCGCCTGCCGTGAGAACGTATCCGGGCAGCCCGACTACCAGCACGAGCGGAACCCCCCAGAGGATCCCGGAACGCCGCAGCGTGCGGCGCACGTCGCGCCGTGCCACGGCGTCGCCGAGGAGGACGCCGGCGACGATCAGCGGGAACACGGGGCCTTTGACGGCCAGGCTCACGCCGGTCGCGGCGTAGCCCAGGGCGAGAGCGCCTCGCCTACGACGGGAATCCTCCTCTCCCAGGCCTCGGAGAAAAGCCAGCAGGGCGGCGAGCATCGCCGTGGTCAGGAAGGCGTCGAGGAGCCCGACTCTTCCGAGGCTGAAGGGGAGCAGCGAGGCCCCCGCGACCCACACAACCGCCTCGGCGGCCTCCGGGGTCGCCCGCCGCGCCACCTCGCGGGCGAGGCAGGCGAGCCCGAGCAGGAGCGCCAGGGCGCTCACCAGGCGGGGGGCCACCGGCGTGAGGCCGAGCAGCTTGTAGAGAGCGGCGGCGAGCCAGTAGAAGAGAACCGGCTTCTCGTAAAAGGGCGCGCAGTTCGACACCGGGCGGAGCCAGTCGCCGGAGGCCCACATCTGGTGGGCAACCTCGGCGTAGACGGCCTCGTCGTAGTCCAGGAACCACGGCGTGCCGAGACCGGCCGCGAGAGCCGCCCCGATCACCAGGATTGCGAGCCCCGGCCGGGCCCGGGCAGGCAAGCGCGACGGGTCCATGTAGGGAGAGCATAGCCCCAGGACCCGGTTGCGCGGCGCGTCCACGAGAGGTCCCCGGCGCCGGTTCGGGCCAGGCGTCGGTGAGCGCCACGCGTGGCAGGGAGAGGCTCCCGTGTTTGTGGCGGCACGCGCTGCCTCTCACCTTCGCGCCGCTCGTGCGCCCGCTGCGTGCCTCCCGGACGCAGAGGGCGACCGGGATGATCCGCCCCAGGCGGTTTCCGTGCTCGGAGCCCGCTAGTAGTCAATCTGAGGGCGCTGTAGAATCACCTGGCCATGAGAGGGAAGACCAACAAATCACAGGGAACCCTGCCACCATCTCGGGGTGGCGTCATCCTCGCCCTCCTCCTCGTGCTCGGTCTTCTGGCGTTGCTCGTTGCCCTGTACACGCTCTTCACCCTGCACTGGAGCTATTCTGAGGGGGAGCGCGCGGGCATCCTCCAGAAGTTCTCGCGGAAGGGGTGGGTGTTCAAGACCTACGAGGGGGAGCTCGCGATGTCCATCGTGCCGGGCGTGACGCCCACGATCTGGGACTTCAGCGTGCGCGACCGGCGCGTGGGAGAGAGCTTGAGCGCCGCGCTCGGCAAGCGGGTCGTCTTGCACTACACCGAGCACCTTGGCGTGCCCACCACCTGGTTCGCCGAAACCCCATACTTCGTGGACAGCGTCCGCATCGTGGAGTAAACCTGGTACCAGGTACCACACAATTGTCGATAGTGTAAGATTGGGCTTGGCAGCTGGGCCGAGAACGGAGGAACCGCGATGCCACGCCCGCCGAGGGTGTTTGTGGATGGGGCGCATTACCACGTCTATTGCCGCGTTGGTCGGGGAGAGCCGGTTTTTCAGGACGACGCCGAGGCCGACGCCCTCGTGAAAGTCCTCGGAGATGTCAAACGTCGCGACGGGCTCGCCGTCCTTGCATGGTGTGTGATGTCGAATCACTACCACCTGGCGGTTCGCTGCGGAGGCGTGCCGCTGTGGCGGAGCATGCGGCTGGTTCAGGGGCGGTACAGCAAGGGGTTCAACCGCCGCCGAAATGTGTATGGCGCACTTTGGCAGGGTCGCTACAAAGCAAAGCTCGTGGTGGGAGAGCACGACCTTCAGCAGCTCATTGTCTATATCCACCTCAATCCGGTGAGTGCTGGTGCGGCTAGGGATCCTGCTAGGTACCGATGGAGTGGCCACAAGGAGATCCTTGCCGGCAATGGCCAAGGCCTTGTTGACGCCAACGAGACCCTGCTTGTTTTCGGTGGAGCTCGAGAGACCGCTCGGCGGAGTTACGTTCACGCCCTCGAGGCTGGCGCAGGGTCATCCTGGCTCGGAAGGGAACCCGGTCGCCTCCCCTGGTGGAGGGGTGGAGGCAGCGACGAGGAGCTGTCACTTCCACAGGGGACACCTCGGCTTGACGCCCTTGGGGCCAGCACCGCGTCCGAACGTCGTACCCTGCGTCCAGACGATTACCTCGTTGCGGCGGCGAACGCCCTTGGCGTGGGCCTCCCGGCTTTGGCAGGATCACGCTCCGGGCGGGAACTTACGCGCTTCCGGGAGACCCTTGCACTGGTCGCGGTCGAGACGTACGGCGTCCGGGTAAAGGATCTCGCGCAGCTCCTCGGGAGAAACCCCGGCGTGGTGAGCCGGTGGGCCAACAGGGCCGGGGAGCGACGGTCGCACGATGACGCCTTTCGCGAGCGCATGGAGCAACTTGTGGCCGAGGTCAGGGCATTCACCACCGCTACGGCCGCAGAGGAGAGCGATTTTGTCAGCGGCGTTTCGGGTTCCTTTGTGGACTGAAGTGCAATAATGTCGTACCTGGTACCATCTGTTGCTGCAGGGTGCGGTGGCGGGTACGCTGAGCTCCCGTGAGAAGCGAGCGGACGAACAAGCGCGAATTCCGGCTCTACCGCCTGGCCAAGGCGCTCGGCCGGGTGAGCCCTTTTTGGTTCCTGCAGAGCGTTGGGGCGGTCCTGGGTGTGGTCTTCTTGCTGGTCTCTTCGCGCAGGCGGACGGTTACCGCGAACCTGAAGCGAGTCTTCCCCGGGCGCTCCGGGGTTGCCAGGTTCGGCCTTGGTGTGCGCTGCGCGGCACACTTCGGGCGAATCGGGTTCGACTACATCAAATGGGGGCAGGTGGCGGCCGAGACCCTCAGCTCGATGGTGAACTGCAAGGGTCTTGAGAACCTGGAGGAGGCGCGCGCCAGAGGCAAGGGTGTCTTCCTCCTCTCGGCGCACTTCGGGCACTGGGAGGTGGCCGCGCAGTGGCTGGCCGTGCACGGCTTCCCGCAGGCCCTCGTGTACCGGCCGCTCGAGAACCCGCTCATGGAGGCGGAGCTCGCCGCATCCAGGACGCGCTTCGGAAGCTCGCTGATCCCGAAGGCCGGCGCCACCCGCGGGATTATGAAGACCCTCAGGGGGGGCGGAATCGTCGATATCCTCATTGACCAGAAGGCGGACCTCGAGCACAGCGCGATCGTGGATTTTCTCGGGATCCCGACCCCGACGACGCCTTTGCTGGCCACGTTCGTCCTGGCAACGGGTGCGGCTGTGACCCCGCTGTTCTCCTACCCACGCGGCGTCGGATACAAGTTCACGATCGAGCCCTGCATCCTCGCCGGGCCGGGCGACACCATCACCACCCTGACGCAGAGGTACAACGACGCCCTCTCGCGGGCGATCCTCGCCCGGCCGGAGCTCTGGTTCTGGTTTCACGACCGCTGGACGCCCCGTAAGCGTCGGAGCAACCCGCTCGGGAGCTACCCTGAGTGACGCCCCGGGCGCACCAGCGGCCCCAGCGCAAAGTACAGCGCGACGCAGATGACGAAGTCGAAGATCAGGCCGGCGTCCAGGGCAAACGGCTTGTGCCGCGCCCACCCCGGGAGGCGCGGGCCAAGCAGCAGGAAGTAGAGCGCGTTACCCGCGAGCACGGCCGCCAGGGCACGCAGCAGCCTTCCCAACTCTGCCGCCTCAGACGAAATGGTCCTTCTTGAGGACCACCTGCTCGTAGAAGTCGATGCCTTCGGCGGAGAGGCGCACGGTCTGGGGCCTGCCCGGCTCGTCCTCCCGCTTCGTGAGGACCAGACAGCCAGACTCTGCGAGGTACTCAACGTCGGGCAGGATGCTGCCTCCAGCCACCCTCGGTTCGAGCGCCCGTTCGAGGTCCTCGTACGTCATCGGCCGGAGCGCGTGTTGCCCCCAGTGCTCGTACAGGACTGCGAAGATCGCCTGCCGGAGGGAGGCATCGAACCCCGGCTTTCTCTGCGCCACAAACATCGGTCCGGCAATCGGGAACAGCGGCCTGCCGGCGGTCGGGTTGATGAGCAGGGCAAATGCGATCCAGAGCGAGAGGACCCCCAGGCCTACCGTGAAAAACGCAATCGGCAGGTCGAAGGCGCGGGTGCCGGCGAGGGCGTTGGCCGTCTTGCAGACGTACAGCAGGTCGATGTCGACGAGAAAGGCAAACAGCAGCTTGCTGAAGAACCCGAAGCCGTAGGTGAGGACCAGGAAGATCACGAGCGACGCCACTTCGGTGGCCTGAATGATCACGTGGTCCGGCACGAAGCCCTTTCCCAGCGAGTCGAGCACCCACCAGTTCAGCGTCCAGTTGAACGCGAACGCGGTGAAGAGCGTGCCCCCGTAGAGGTTCTTGTTCACGAAGCTCATCATGCCGGAGAGGAACTGGCAGCCGGCGCCGAAGAGCAGGCAGAGGATCGCCGCAGTCCGAAATCCGGCGGGGGTCAGCCGGAAGCCGAAGGCGATGGGCGTCAGCGCGGCGCACCCGATCGACAATCCGATCAGACCTAACGGGGTCGGCTCCGCGAAAACCTCGTGGCGGGTGGTTGCTCCGAGTTGGATTTTCCTGATCATGGCTGCTCGCTCCCTGGTCGCGGCGCCCAGCTTACGGCAGAAGGAACCCCTCCACCAGGACCGGCGCGACTTGACCGCCTCAGGCAGGCTGGTAGCCTCGGTCTGGCAGAGAGCACAGCGGGATGTCGCCTGGACCAACCTCTCACTCGCTCCGCCCTCCGAGCGCCCCACCCGGGACGTACCCGCGCACGGGGTGGCTGAGGAACGCCCTCATCGGCGTCGGTGTGACCGCCGCCCTGACCGTGCTCTTCCGGGTAACCGAGCTTGACCTGCGCTGGCAGGCGCTCGCCTACTCGCCGATCGAACCACACTGGCCCCACGGTCGGCTTCTGGGGTGGGTGCTCGTCTACCACCTCGGAACGCTTCCTGGCCTGATGCTGAGCGTGCTGGCCGCGGTGGGCCTCGGCCTCTCCTTTGTGAGGACCGAGTTCGTGCGCTGGCGGTACCCGTGCCTGTTCCTCGTGCTGCTCCTGGCCCTCGGGCCGGGGCTCCTGATCAACCTCGTGGCGAAGGGCTTCGGGGGTCGACCACGCCCCGATCAGATCCTCGAGTTCGGGGGGCTGCTGCAGTTCCGCTACCCGCTCCAGCCCGGACTTCCCCACAAGGGTTTCTCCTTCCTGTGCGGCCACTGCTCGATGGGCTTCATGTTCATGGGCCTTTTCTTCTTGCTGCGCGGGTGGAAACGCTGGGCATGCCTGCTCGGGGGCCTGCTCTTCGGCCTGCTCCAAGGCGTGGGGCGCATGGTCCAGGGCGCGCACTTCGCCTCGGACGCACTGCTCGGTGCTTCCGTGATGTTCACCCTCGCGGCGGCTCTCGCTCCTGTGGCCGCCTGGCAGCCGCAGGCCGGTGCCGAAAGGCGCCACCGTCTCAAAGTCGCGGGTGCCACGGGGCTTCTGATCGTTCTGATGGTCGGAGGGTTCCTTTTCTCGATGCCGGTGCGCGAGGAGAGGGTGCACGTGTGGTTGGAGCCCGGGCAGGCAAGCGCAGCGGCGGGCGAGGCCGTTCTCTCGTGGCGCGCCGGGCATGACGCCCCGAATCCCGCCAAGGTGCTGGTTGAGGTGGAGGTGGGGGACATCTCGATCGCGTTCCGGCAGCAGCCGGAGCCGATGCTGATCCGCTCCCAGGTCACCGGCTTCGCTTTTCCGGGGGCCGCCAGCCGAATCGCGGCGGGGTACCTGGAGGAAGACGGGGGGATCTTCTACCGGCAGCGCCTCTCGGGGCTGTTCGCGGAGAAGCACGGGAGTTTCGACGTGAGCCTGCGCGAGGAGTTGGCGCAAGGCCTGGAATTGAGGACCCGGGACGGGCAGATCGTCCTCGCCGGGCCTTTCCCGGCCCGCCCGCTGGTGGTGAGCAGCAGGTTCGAGCTCTCCGACCCGGGGGGTCGCCTCACGCGGGTGGGGGAGGGTACGTACACGTCTGCCGGCGAGGGCGCTCCGATCGCGCTCGCCCTCGAGGCGCAGAAGGTGCTCGTTCGGCCGTGATCGGAGCCCGCGCGGTTCCCGCTACCTCTTGGCCGGCGGCCAGCCGAGCCCGAGGTGGTCGAAGTTGAGGATCGCGTTGGTGACCAGCGCGTAGGAGCCCTGGGTGTTGACCCGCCACATCGGGTTGTTGGCGAACAGCAGCACGTGACCCTTGCCGAGCGGTGCGTCGATCACCAGCGGTTTGCCGGCGATCTCCTCGGCGCCCTCGAGCATCCCGGAGAGCAGGATCCCCTCCGCCTCCTTGGGGAAAGCCAGAATCACCCGAGGGCGGTCCTCGATGCGGGGGAGATAGGGCTCGTAGAAGATTCGGAGGTCCTCGGGGAGCTGGAACCCCTCCTCGCCCGGGCCCGGGGTGGGCCTCTCGGGTGGCGCAGCGAAAGCCCGCCCCTGTGGCACGTCCGGGTCGTCCTTCCCACCCCGGCCGCTGGGGCGCTGGGAGTCTCGCTCTGGCCGGTCGAAGACACCCACCTTGAACACCGGCGACCCGTCGAAGTAGACGGGGAGCGTCTCGTCGTATCCGTACGCCACCGGGCTGGTGCGATCCACGAACGCCGCCCGCAGGATCGAACCGGCGGCCTTCAGTTTCGGTGTCTCGAGCACCCTGACCCAGCGTGCGAGACCGTAGTCCACTGCCCAGCGCGCGGTGTCCTGCACGGTGATCAGGAGGCCACCCTCCTCCACGAAGCGCGTAATGTTCGCGAGCCCGGCCACACCGAGGCCCTGGCGCATGTCGTCGGTCTGGTCCACGCCGAGGTTCGGGGTGAGGGGTGTCTTCTTCCATGGGAGCGGGGGCCCGGGGGGAAGTCCGTTGACGATGTCCTGCGAGCTGCTCCGTCCCACCGGCGGGAAGATGATGACGTCGTAAGAGGCTCGCAGCTCTGCGTTCTTCGCCACCGTCTGGGTGGAGATGTAGGAGTAGGGCAGCTTGACGTCCTCGAGGGCGAGGCGGTACCAGCCCTCGTCCTGGGTCGACAGCCAGGTGTGAAGCAGCGCCACCCTTGGGAGCGCGAGCTCGTGGGTCTTCACCGCGGGCAGGGATTCGAGGGCCTCGACCTTCAGGCTGAGCGAGGCGAGCGCCTGGGTAACCGGCGTGCGATCGGCGTCGTCGAACGGGACGAGGATAGTGCCGGCCGGGCGTGCCCGCGTGCCCTTGATCTCCTCCTCGGTGGCCAGCATGCGCATGCGGGGGAGCGCCGTGCGCAGGCGCACGAGGTCGGTGTCGGCGGTGTTCTCGATTGCGAGCGCCGCCCCCTTGAGTGCGGGCGACGCGGTAACGGGTCCCTTCCAGGGACGCATCGGGACTGTGAGCACGTCCTGGTTGACGATGCGCGTGCACTCCACGTTCTTGGTCAGACCCAGCGTCCATCCGGTGTCGTCGTAGACCCGCTCGTCGCCGCGTACGTACTGGGTGTCGAGCAGGGTGTCCGCCAGCCTGGAGAGCGGCTGATCCATTCGCACGACGAAGCTGCCGGCCGAGAAGGCGACCGCCTCGTTGGCCACTGGGGTCTTCTTCTCCCCCTTGCCCTCGCCCTTCTCGTCCTTCCCGGCAGCCTTGGGTGGAGGCCAGCGCGGGTTGATCGTGAACGGCCTTTCGGCGACCTGCACCTCGATCCCGTGCGCTCGCAGGAGGGTGATCAGGTCGCGCAGCTGCCCCTGGCGTTTCTGCCCGGCGTCGAAGACGTAGGCGGCGGGTCCCTCGGTGCGAGCCTTGGCGACGGAGCGCTTGCCGAGGGTCCAGTACTGCTCGAGGAAGTGGGTCCGGCGGGACGCCACGTCCGCGAGCGCCACCAGCACCCCGCTCTGCTGATAGTTGACGTTGTTGCGCAACGACCACTTCACGGTCGGCAGCGGAGGGTTCGGGCGGAACCAGGCGCGGTCGCTGAACCTGCGCACGACACGCTCCTCGGTGGACGGGACGTGGTTTCCGAACGTCTCGTAGAAACGGCCGATGGCGTTGTGCCCCAGCCCGATCCAGAACAGGTAGTTGGGCGCCCAGCCGTCGTAGAAGCCGTGCGTCCACACACCCGGCAGGCCCTTCCTGGTGAGCTCCTGCACCTCGAGGTCGGCCATGCGGGTGAACTCGTCGATGACGAGGGGGTCGAGCCAGGCGTTGTACGGGCCGGTCCCCGTCGAGACGTAGAGGAACGGGATCGACTCGTGCAGGTCGTGGATCACCTGCGGGTGCCAGTGGAGCGAGGCCTGCAGCACGTTGCGGGTCATCGCGAGTCCGAGCCCGATGGTGTCGCGGTTGTTGTCGTGGGAGACGTAGTGTCCCCAGTACACCAGCGGCGGGATCCCGGCGGAGGGGTTGGCCTGGTGCCAGCGCACGATGTCCACCATGCGGTCCCGCCCGTCCACCTCGAGCACCGGTGTGATGAGCGTGATCACGTTGCTTCGGATGCCGGCGATCATCGGGGTGTCGTCGACGGCAAGCCGGTATGCGAGCTCCATCAGCATCTCGGGGCTGCCGGTCTCGGGGGAGTGCATGGCGCCCGTCAGGTAGTAGATGGGCTTGCCCTGAGCGATCAACCGCCGCGCCTCCTCTTCGGAGGTGGCTCGCGGGTCGGAGAGCTTGGCGGTGATCCCGCTGTAGGTCTCGAGCGACGCGATCGTTGCCTCTTCGGCGATCGCGACCGCGATCATCTCGCGTCCTTCCTCGGTCCTCCCGATCGTGAACACCTTGACGCGCGGCGAAGCGTCCTCGAGGGCGCGCATGTAGGCGTGAACGTCCTCGGCGTAGGTGAGGCGGTCGGGCGCACCCGCGATGTACCCGAGGAACTTCTTGGGGGAGGGCACCGTGGCCGAAGCGGGCAGGTGGTCCACCAGATCGGTCATGAACTGAGGGCTCGTCGTGGCCTCCCGGATGAGGCGCGAGTACTCGGCGTCCCACTCGGGGTGCGCGTCGATCGGCTCGACCGCATACGTTGCTGTTTGCGGCGGCGGAGCCGAGGTTGGCTGGGGAGGGCCTGCGGACACGAGCGCCGCTGGAATCAGCAGAGAGCACAGTGCCAGGAGTCTTTTGTCCATGGGGCGAAACGTTAGTCGCGCCTGTACTGCATTTCAAGGTGGGCACGCACGGCGTCAGGGCGCGAGGTCGGTTGCTGGAGCGCCCTTGAGGAGAGCCCTGTCCAGGCGCACGGCGAGCTCGCCGACGTGCTGAACCCGTCCCGAGAAAGCAACGGGGAGGCCGGTGCCGACCTCGAGGTACATCGTCAGCGCTCCGCGCATCCCCAGGAACCCAAGTTCCACATCCTCGCTGCTCTCGGTCGCCCCTAGGGCCCTGGCCGTCGCCCGCACGGTCCGCACCAGCACGTCGCCGCGGCGGATGCGGCTGCCGCCCGGCCAGGTCTCCTCGAAGATCACGCGACTGTAGGTCAGACCTCCGGCGGCGAGGTTCATCTCCACGTACCGGTCGTCTGCCAGCATCACCAGGCGCAGGTCGCTGCCGCGTCGGTCGAGCCGGGCTGCTGTGACGAGGTAGATCAGAGCGTAGGAGTCGGAGACCGACACGCCCTGTGACGGTGTCACGGAAGGCGCCACGAGGTAACCCTTGCGCCGCGTCCAACTCTGGGGCGGGAGGGTGGACTCGCGTTCGTTCGCCGGCGACGAGCGCCAGGTGTAGAGGCCCCCCTCGGTGTAGCGGAGGTACTTGTGGTAGGCACTCCGGCCGAGCATCGTCTTCTCACCGCCGATCGCGGCGCCGGTCGCGGCATCGATGAACACCTTCACGGCCTCGTCGCGGCCGAACGGCAGATCGCTCGTCACGGAAACCTCAACCGCCTCCGTCCCCAGGGGGAGCACCTGCCGACCCATAGGGGACGTCGGCAACACCTCTGCCAGAGTTTTGGCCGGGAGGCGCCCCGCGCGAATCACCGTCTCCGCCCCGAGGAAGAACTTGCGGGCGGAGTAGGCGAGCTCAGTCCACGGCACCTCACCAAAGCCCTGCTCGCCTGCAGCCTTGGCTGGGGGCGGGGCCGGATAGACCGCCTGCGCCCAGGCTCGAGAGTCCGCCACCGTGAGGAGAGCGAGGCCCGCCAGCAGTCGCGTCGTTGTGCGTGAGTGCGGAGATCTCATGAGCCTCGAGTCTTCCCCTTGCCGTCCCGCGGACGGCCCATGGTAGCAAGCCGGCCACTCGGTGCGTGGCACGGTCAGGGGGCGCCGGGAGCCGGGGCCCGGATGCGCTCGAGGCGCCGAGCGGCCGTCACTCGGGCCCTATGTATCATCGCTGGAAGGGGAGCTATCGCATGGCACTGCAGATCAACCCGAATGTGAGCCGTTTGCGCTGTTCATGGTCGGGGCAGGAGCTCCCCGGCACCCCATTCTCATCCCGGGTCGGCCTGTGCCGCTGCTGCCCGGCGCCCGGCAAGCCGGTGGTGGTCGAGTACGACGCCGCAAAGGTGCTCGCCGACCTGTGCGGCACGCCGCTAGCCAGGCGCGACGGGGCAGGGATCTGGAGGTACGCCCCTCTGCTCCCGGTGCTCGGTGTTCCGGAAGAGTACGCCGCGGACGTCGGCCACACGCCCACGGTGAGGCACGCGCGGCTGAGTCGGGAGCTCGGCATCGAGGTCTTCCTCAAGAACGAGGGGACGAGCCCCTCGGGCAGCTTCAAGGACCGAGGTCTGGCGGTTGGGGTCGCCCTCGGGCGGGCGTGCGGGGCCAGACGTTTCTGCCTTCCCACCCAGGGAAACGCGGGCGTCGCCGCATGCCTTTTCTCGGCTCGCCTGGGCATGCCCGGCTGCCAGGTCTGGATGCCGGAGGGGTTCAAGGACAGCGTCTACCACAGAGGGTGCGAGTTCTTCGGCGGCGAGGTGCGCTTCGCGGGTCCCAACATCGCGGCGGCGGGTCGGGCGATGCGGGAGCGCGTGGCGCACCAGCTCTCGACAGGGGAGTACGTTGACATCTCCACGTTCTTCGAGCCCGGGCGTCTGGAGGGCAAGAAGACCATGGGTCTGGAGATCGCTGAACAGTTCGCCGGCCGCTGCCTTCCTGACCTCATCGTCTACCCCACCGGTGGCGGGACTGGCCTAGTCGGGATCTGGAAGGCGTTCACCGAGCTCTCGGCACTTGGCCTGTTCGAGCGTCACCACGCTCGACTGCCGCGCATGGTGGCGGTGCAGTCGGTCAACTGCGACCCGGTTGTCCAGGCTTTCCACAAAGGCCTCGACCACGTTCTGCCGGTGAGCTCGCGGGGGACGATCGCAGACGGCCTCGACGTCCCGGCCGCAATCATGGGCCACGGCATCCTGCGCGTGCTGCGCGAATCGGGTGGCACGGCGGTGGCGGTGAGCGAGGAAGCGATCAGAACCGCGTTCGCACGGTACGGCGAGTCGGGGGTTCCTGCCGGCTACGAGAGCGCCGCCACCCTGGCCGGTCTGTTTGCGCTCCGCGAGACGGGAGAGATCGCCGACGGCGCGGTGGTTCTGCTGCTCAACACCGGGAGCCAACTGGTCCCGCTCGCCAAGTCGTGAGTGGCTATTCGAGGAGCCGATCCAGGCCCGACTGGAAATCCGCCTCGAAGCGCGCTCGCTCCTCCTGAAACGCGGTGCGGAAGTTCGCGAGGGTGTTGTCGGAGGAGGCAAACAGGCGGAAGTAGTCCAAGACCGCCGGAAGCCCGTGCCTCGCGATCAGCAGGTCGGCGGCCAGGAACGCCTGGTCGTACATCGGATCCGCGGTTCTGCCGTTCCCCTCCCTGACCCAGGCACTCTGTACGACCAACCGTCTGAAGGAGGGGAGCTCGTGGCGGGCGCCCGCCTCCTGAAGGTGCACCAGGGCGGCACGCCTCCTGTCGGCGAGAGTCCCGAACCGCAGCGACTGAACGACCCGCCATGAGACCCACTCGGCAAGCCCCTCGCGCAGCCACTGGTCCGAGGAGCCGCGGCGACCGTTGGCGAGGGCGTACTCGGCGACGTGGGTCACCTCGTGCGCCAGGAACGCGATGCGTGCGGGCCATCGGTCCCACCGCAACTTGGATTCATTGGCCAGGATCATCCCCGGCCTGGTGATGCCGTCGAGCCGGCCGCAGATTTGGCGTGCGTAGGAGGCGTCGTACCCCTCACCGACCAAGCCGGCCTCAAGGCCGACGCGGTCGTTGTAGAGTCGGAGCGACCCGGTCAGGGGCGGGAACCCCATGTCGTTCGCCATGATCCAGAGCACCGAGGTCAGGGCGTCGTCGTAGGAGGCGATCACGCCGCGCGGGTGGGAGGACCCGACCGCGACCTCGGGGAAAGGAACCTCCCGGGGTTCGAACCGCGTGCTGGCACAGGCAGTCAAGCCAACGGCCGCCAGCATGAGCGGCGCCAGGATGGTGTGGGCATCACGAATCCTAGCCACTGGTGGCTCGTCTCTGATCGTGTCCGGTACGATTCTGCTACTTCACATGATGGGGTTCGAGAGGCCGTTCTGCAAGTGGCGTCTACTCAATTGAGACTCTACCTCCTGAAAGCGGTCCGCCCCTCGCCCCGTGGCGCCCGTCGGTCGCCTTCGCCTCGTCCATCCGCTGCCAGCGCCGTTCCTTCCTCGTGCCTGGGTGGGGAAGTCGCGCCGTTCCTGTGGTGTTCTTCGGGCGTGGATTGACGGGGTGAGGCGTGCCTCCTAACCTCGGAGGACCGAAAAAAGGGGGATGCGATGGGCGAGCACGACGAGAAGAAGCCAACCATCGAGCGCAGGGACCTCCTGAAGCTGGGGACCGCAGCGACCATGGGCTACCTGGCGCGCGGCGTGGTTCCCGAGGCATCCGCGGCGATGCCTCCGCTCCCGGTGAACCCCGTGACGCCGCGAGCGATGCCGACGCGCAACCTGGGTCGCACGGGATACCGGGTTGGGATCTTCAGCCTCGGGGGGCAGGCCGCCGTCGAACGGCCCGACAACGAGGCGGTCGCCGTCCCGATCGTGGAGAGGGCGCTCGACCTCGGTGTCAACTACATCGACACATCGGCCAGGTACGGTGGGGCGGAACGCTGGAGCGAGCGCTACCTCGGGCAGGTGATGAAGCGCCGCCGCTCCGAGGCTTTCCTCGCCACCAAGACCCACGACCGGACGCGGGACGGCTCCCTGAAGCTTCTGGCGAAGTCACTGGAGCTGCTGCAGACCGATCACGTGGACCTATGGCAGATCCACAACCTCGCACGGATCGAGGAGGTGGAGCAGATCTTCGCCGCCGACGGGGCGGTCCAGGCGCTCGTAAAGGCGCGCGAGCAGGGGATGGTGCGGTTCGTCGGGGTGACGGGCCATGCCGACCCCACGGTTCTCATGGAGGCTATCCGCCGTTTCCCGTTCGACACCGTTCTCATGGCGCTCAACGCCGCGGACCCGCACCACCTGAGCTTCGAGAAGGAGCTGCTGCCGCTCGCCGTGGAGAAGGAGATGGGCATCATCGGGATGAAGGTGCCGGCCCGCGGCCGCATCCTCTCCAGCTGGACGCCCCCGCCTCCCGACCAGCAGCGGTGGGGGCAAGTGGCGACGCGCCCGGGCTCCATCACGATGAAGGAGGCGATGCGCTACGTACTCTCGCTGCCTGTGAGCACCGTCATCGTGGGCTGCGACAGCATCGCTCAGGTCGAGGAAAACGTGCAGCTCGCCCGGGCGTTCACGCCGATGAGTCTGACGCAGATGGCCGAAATCTCCACTCGAACCGAGCCGATCAAGCGCCAGGCCCTTTTCTTCCGCCGTTGGGAGGCCTAGCCCCGCGGGTCTCGAGGGGGTGCTTCACTCCTCGGGGGGAGGGGTGGGTCGCGCCTGGAGGAGCTCGACGAATGCAGCGTGGCCCTTGTCGGTCGCGAGCTGCAGAGCCGTCGTGCCATCGTCGTTGGCGGCCTGACGTGAAGCGCCGCGGGCGAGCAGCAGGCGCGCGATCGCCACATGCCCGTGCAGGGCCGCGGCGTGCAGGGCGGTCCAGCCGCCTTGCTGGCGGGCGTTTGCGTCCGCCCCGTGCATCAGGAGCAACCGGACCACCTCGATGTTTCGCCCGGCGACAGCGCTGTGCAGCGGAGCGACACGCGACGTGTTTCGCGCGGCCAGCAGGGGATCGGCGCCGCGGCCCAGCAGCAAAGCCACGGTCTCGGGCTGGGCAAAGAAAGCGGCCAGGTGCAGCGCGGTGAAGCCGTCGCCGGAGAAGGCCTTCACCGAGCCGGGGTCCTCATCCACGCGCGCGTTGACCACCGGTGTTCGGCCCAGTGCCGCCGCCTCGAAGATGTCAAGGTGTGGTCGGCACGCCAGCAAGAGCTCCACCATGTCCATGCGCGAGCGGTACCTGGCGTGCAGGATGGCCGAGACCCCGGCCTCGTCGCGAGACGCCGCGAGGGAACCGTCCTGAACGAGGAGCGCCTCCAACCGGCCTGCGTTGCCGGCCTTGATCGCCTCCAGCACGTCGATGCTCTTTCCCACGCCGCGAGCCCTCCGGTGCGCCTGCTCACTGCCCAGATCGGCGGTCGGGGGCAAACTTCCGGCGCGAGGCCGCCCCGACGTTTCCCCCTGACCATCTTACCTTGGCATGTGGCCGGCCGACCGGAGCTATGATCCGAACTGCGTGCCCGAGCTTCCGGACGTGGTCGTGTACGTCGAGCACCTGGCCGCGCGGATCCGCGGCGCACGGCTGGAAAGTGCTCGTCTCGCGAGTCCGTTTCTTCTGCGCACCGTGACGCCTTCGCTTTCGGAGGCGCCGGGGAAGGTCGTGCGGGACGTGCGCCGGCTCGGCAAACGGATCGTGATCTCTCTCGAGGGTGAGCTTCACCTGGTGTTCCACCTCATGATCGCCGGGAGGCTGCACTGGCGCCGAGCGCACGCACCGGTTCCCAGGAAGGTGGGCCTTGCGGCCTTCGATTTTCCTTCGGGCACACTTCTGCTGACCGAGGCCGGAGCAAAGAGGCGCGCGTCGCTGCACGTCGTGCGCGGGTCGGCTGCGGTTGCCGCCTTCGACCGCGGCGGCCTGGAGGTGCTCGAGGCGGATCTTGCGGGCTTTCGCACCGCACTACGCCGTGAGAACCACACGCTCAAGCGCGCCCTCACCGACCCGACACTGTTCTCCGGTATCGGAAACGCGTACTCCGACGAGATCCTTCACCGTGCACGCCTGTCGCCTCTCGCACTCACGGGAAGACTCACGGAGGAGGAGGTGGGGGCGCTTTTCCAGGCGGCCCGCGCGACACTCTCGGAGTGGGTCGCGCGCCTGCGGCGAGAGGCCGGCGACGATTTCCCCGAGAAGGTCACTGCGTTTCGCGAGGGGATGGCCGTTCACGGGCGCTACGGGGAACCATGCCCGGTGTGCGGCTCGCCGGTCCAGCGCATCGTGTACGCTGCCAACGAGGCGAATTACTGTGCGCAGTGCCAGACGAACGGTAAGCTGCTCGCCGACCGAGCCCTTTCACGCCTCCTGAAGAGCGACTGGCCGCGTACCCTCGAGGAGCTGGAGGAGCGTCACTCCTCGCATCGCCGATCGTGAAACGAGCGCCGAGTGCTCAGGTGGAGTTCCCCCGCAGCCGGCCACGGGCGAGCGAGGCCAGCGTACCCACCGCGCACAGGGACGAGAACAGTGCGAAGGCGACGTGGCTGCTCGCCAGGAGCAGCGGTGCGGTCTCCCGGCTGATGCGCGCGCTACCCATGTAGTGGGCGAAGACCAGCGCCACGAAGGCCATGGAGAGGGCCTGCCCGACCAGCCGCATGGTGCCGAGGGTGGCGGCCCCAACGCCGTAGTGATTCCTGGAGACCGAGCTCATCACGGCGTTCGTGTTGGGCGAGGCGAACAGCGCAAACCCGACGCCGATGAGCATCAGCTCTGCGACCACCCAGGAGAGCGGCGTTCCGGGACCGAGGCGAGCAAGGAGCGCAAGGGCGAGGCCGGTCAGGATCATGCCCAGCGAGGCGACCATTCGCGGTTCGATGTGGTCGGACAGGTGTCCCGCCAGCGGCGAGAGTAGCGCCATCAGAACGGGCTGGGCGAGCAGGATCACGCCGGCAGCCTGCGGGTCGAGTCCCCTGACCGTCTGGAGGTAGAGGGAGAGAAGGAACGTCACCGCAAAGGTCGAACTGTAGTTGATCAGCGCCGCAAGGTTGGAGAGCGCGAACACCACGTTGCGAAACACGCTCAGGTCGAGCGCCGGGTGGTCGGCCCGGAGCTCGCGGAAAACAAAGGCCACGAGACCCACGCCCCCGAGAAGCGCGGACCAGCGCGCCACGGGAAACGTCTTCAAAGTCGAAATGCCGCCGATCAGCGCTGCGAGGCTCGTGGTGTAGAGCACAGTGCCGGCGACGTCGAAGCTCTCGTCACGATTTCCGAGCCACTCGTTTTTGATCTTGAGCGCGGTCACTGCCGCCGCGACGAGGCCGAGAGCGGCGTTCGTGAAGAGGATCGACCGCCAGCCGAGGTGCTGCGTGAGCAGGCCGCCGATCACCGGGCCTAGTGACAGCCCGGTGTAGACGGCCGCAGAGTTGATCCCCAACACCCTGCCGCGTTTCTCGGGCGGGAAGGCACCAGTTAGGATCGCCACGCTGGTGGCGAATCCCATGGCACTGCCGATCCCCTGGAAAACACGAAAGACGATCAGGCTTGCCGCGGAGGCGGCGAGGCCGCTGGCCAGTGAGAACGCCACGTGGATCAACATCCCGGCGAGGAAGACCCGCTTGCGGCCAATGATGTCGCCCAGGCGGCCAAACGGCAGGAGAAACGCCGCAGACGCGATGAGGTACGACGTGACGACCCAGTTCGCTACCACGGCGGAGGCGCCGAACTCCGTTCCGATGGCGGGGATCGCCAGGTTCAGGGAGGAGGACATGAACGGCGGGACGAACGAAGCGAGGCACGTGGCAAGCAGGACATTGATCTGCTCGCTCGTCATCCCAGAATGTCCGGAAGTCGGAGATTGCCGCGGATCCGAACCCCGGAGGGCCGCCATGGGCGCACTCTAGCATCGGCGAGCAGGACGGCTGCCTACAGAAAGCGCCGGAGGAACGAGGTCAGGGCATCGCGGGGTAGAGCCTCGCACAGGTACCAGCCCTGACCGAACGGGCAGCGGAGCTGAAGAAGGGCATCGGCCTGCGACTGCTGTTCGATCCCCTCCGCGACCACCTCGATGTTCAGACCCCGGCCGAGCCTCACGATCGCCTGGACGAGCGCGTTGGCGCCCTTGTCGGAGGTGACGCCGTCGATGAAAACGCGGTCGATCTTGACTACGTCCACCGGGAACCGCCGCAGGTGAGAGAGGGAGGAATAACCCGTGCCGAAGTCGTCGAGAGCGAGCTTGACTCCAAGGGACTTCAGCGCGTTAAGGTGGGCCGAGACCCTCTCCGTGTCGGCCAGGATGGCACTCTCGGTGATCTCGAGCACCAGCCGTTCAGCCTCAAGGCGGGTCGCCTTGAGGGCCGACGCGACCTCGTCCACCAAGCCGGGGTCCTGCAGGTGGGTGGGCGAGATGTTCACCGAGAGCGACAGGGGTGCGTTGAGCGGAACCTCGGCACGCAGCTCCTGCACCGTCTCGCATGCTTGGTGCAGCACCAAGCGGTCGATCTGAACCATGAGGCCCGCCTGCTCGGCGAGGGGAAGGAACGCGGCCGCCGGGAGGAGGCCACGCTCGGGGTGGTGCCAACGCACGAGGGCCTCGACGCCGACGATGCGGTTGGCCATGAGCGCAAAGATCGGCTGAAAGTGAACTGCGAGCTGCCGCTCGTCGATGGCGTGCTGGAGCTCGGCCTCCAGGTCGAGCCGCCTCAGAGCGTCGGCGTGCATGGTCTCCTCAAAGACGACTATGCGCCCCTTCCCTTGGCCCTTGGCGACGTTCTTGGCCGTGTCGGCGTTGCGAAGCAGCGCCTCGGCGCTCGAGGCAATGAGACTTTCCACCGCGATTCCGATGCTTGCGCGCAACCAGACGCTTCTGCCCCCAACGGTGAACGGCTCGGCGAAGAGTGAGAGGATACGCTCGGCCGCCGCGACGGCATGGGTGGGAGAAGAAATGTCCTCGACGAGCACCGCAAACTCGTCGCCGCCGAAGCGGGCCATCGCGTCTCCGGAGCGCACGCTGCTGCGCAGCCTGTCAGCGAACGCCATCAGCACCTCGTCACCCGCGCCATGGCCCAGGCTGTCGTTGATGAGCTTGAAGTCGTCCAGGTCCAGGAACAGCAGCGCGATGAGCTGGTCCTTGCGGCGCCTGCGCGAGAGTGCGTGGGTGATCCGGTCGAGGAACAGGGCGCGGTTGGGCAGGTTGGTGAGCAGGTCGTGAAGGGCCTGGTAGACGTTCTGGGAGGCGAGCAGTCGCTGCTCCTCGTAAAGGCGGGCGTTGGCGATTGCCGCCGCCGCCTGTTCGCCGAACAGGGAGAGTGCGCGCAGCTGGTGCTCGTTGTACGTGTACCCCGCGGCCGCGTTGATGTTGAGGACACCCAGGAGCACGTCGCGGTGAACGAGCGGCACGGAGAGCGAGCTCGTCGGCGGAGGGTGCGCGCCGGCCTCCTGCGCCCGCCGCTCGGGGTCGATGACGCCGCTGATCAACAGAGGCTCACGGGTTGTGGCCACTCGACCGGCGATGCCTTCCCCGAACCTGAGGCGAGCGCCGCGCGCCGCGCTCTCGCCCGAGGCGTACACCGTGCGGAGCTCATCTTCACCGTGCACCAGCATGATAGAGCCGTCGCGACTCCCGAGCAGCTCGTGCGCGCAGTCCAGGATCGTCTCCAGCACCTCCTGGAGGTCGAGGATCAGGTTCATCGCCTTGGCCGCCTCCAGCAGCGTGCTGACCTCTCGGAGGCGATTGGTGAGTGCCGTGGTGAGGACGCGCTCCTCGATCAGGAGCTGAGTCAGCCTGCGAAGCTGGAGCTCCTTCTCGATCGCGTAGGCGCAGAAGAGCAGCACAATTCCGATGAGACCCCACTGGGCAATCCGCGGGTTCATCCAGGCTGGCGGCCGCACATCGTGCCAAAACGTGAAGGTGGCAAGCGCCACCACGAGCGTGAGCAGCAGGGCAATCGTCAGGACCCAGAGCTGGTAGCGACGGTACTCGATGGCCTCGAGGGTGGGCGTTTCGAAGCTGCGCAGGCCCGCGATGCGAGCCGCACGCTCGGTCAGGGTCCACCCTGGGGTTTCCTCGGAAGATCTCACGCTTCCCGCTTGCGCCCTCTCCGGCCTTGTGCGTGTTGCGAGTGCGGATCTTGCCTTGCCAACGCGTCGCATCGACGCGGTGGCCCGCCGATATTCTTCTACGACCTCGCTGATTCATGCTACCACGGCCATGGACCCGCTGAGCGAGCAGCTCGCAAGCCGCCGGCTGGGCGGAGCCGCAGTTTGTGGGCCCGGCTCGCTGGTCGGCACCTCGCGGCGATGGAGAGGGGATCGCGGGACGTTTCGCGCGACGGCCGCCCTCAGTCCTGCAGCAAGTAGCCGGCAAGAGTCCGCAACCTGGCCTCGTCACTTCTGAGGGGACCGGGCATGACCGTCTTGTAGCGGTCGGCTAATTGCCGCAGGCGGGGGTCGCTTTGCCTGAAAGCCGAAGGCTCACGCAGGAAACGGATCAGCTTCTCTTCGGTCCAGCGGGGGTGCAGACCTTGGAGCGGGGGACCGTTGTTCGTGCCCGCGCGGTCCTGGCCGTGGCAGGTTGGGCACGCGTCGGACACGAATATCCGCCGCCCCTCGCGGACGGTCTCACTCTCCCGGGTCGGTGCCTCCGAGGTCGGGGAGCACGAAAGGCCCGCCAGCGCGAGAAACAGAACGATGAGCGGAGCGCGGTTCTCGGCTCTCATGAGGTCGGGGATAGCCTACCCGAATCGGGGCCGGTGCGCATTCGTGCGGGTCATCCGCCGGCGAGAAGCCCGTGCACGGTGCGCGCGGCTGCGGCGGTGCCATTGCTGCTGTGGCCCCTAGCCCTCCTCATGCCGAGGAGTTCGGGCACTCGCTCGAGCCACGCCTCGCCGCCGATCTCCTCCGCCGTGAGCGTCAGGCCCGGCATGCGGTCGGCCACGAAAGCCGCAAGCACCGGCGACTCCCTGAAGGTCGGCCGCCCGACGTGGCCGAACGGCACACCCGCGGCCCACACCTCTGCCAGCGTGCTGTACCCGAGCTTGCCGATCACCGCGTCGGCCGCGTGCACCAGGTCTGGGTGAAAGAAACCCGAGCGGTGCGGCAGCGCTACCAGGGACCCTCGGCGTTCGTGGCGCTCAGCGGCTCCGGGAACGACGAAGAAGACGTCTCCGCGCTCGAGGCGGCGGAGGGAGGCAGGTTGCCAGGGCAGACCGCCCATGGTGACCAGCACCATGGGAGCCCCGGAAGGCAGTCCGAGGCGGGCGCGCACTGCCGCTCTCGGTTCGCGAGGCGCCCGGCTCACGGGGGCCACGCTGGGGAAGCGGCGCTCCGGGCGGCACACCGGCTCGGTCTGGATCCGGCTCGTGGCGAGCTCGAACAGCTCGGTCAGGGGCCCGATGACTCGGGAGAACGCCGGCCGGCTCTTCGCGTAGGGTTCGTAGATCCAGTCCCAGGTGAAGTTCTCGATGAGGATCGAGGGCAAGCCGGCCTTTCGAGCCGCCGCGAGGCCGAGCGGCGAGATGTCGCAGATCACGAAACGGCAGCCCAGTTCCTCGAAGCGCCGCACGAGGCCGTCGAGGAGGGCTTCGTCGAACGGCAGGAACGCGTCGAGCCGCCTGAGCGTCTCGTCCAGATCCTCCACCAAAGGTGTGCTCTGGACGAGACCGATGTCGGTAAGCAGCGCGTGATAGCCGATGGGGCAGGTCAGCGAGCCCGTGAAGAACCACTCGGGCACCAGCGTGAAGATCTCGAACCTGGCGGCCGCCCCAAGGTCGGACAGCCCCTGCATCAAGGCGCAGGCGCGCGCCGCATGACCGTAGCCATGCGGGGAGACAAAGACGGCGACGGGGCCGGCCATAGGGAGGTCAAGGAGTGTACCAGCGGTGACGAGGCCCGCCGCCCCCGGTACCGCTGGCGTCCCGCACGCCCGAAGCGGGCGGAGCTGCTATCTTGCGGCCGACATCGTGACCTCCCGATCTCTTCTCCGGCAGGTGGCCGGTCCACGGGGGGTGGGAACGTTTTGTATCGTGAGACGCAATCGAGACGACAGGCCGGCTGCTGACAACGAACCCGCGGTGAGGGCACACGGGGGAGAAAAACATTGGCAGGCCCACGCCGACAGAGGCGGCGAAAGGACAGAGATCTCACTTCTGAGACAGGAAAACTCGCGGGAAACGGCGTTCGGTCGGGTCCCTTGCCTCGAGACTCTCGCCTCGTGCCTGTCTTTCCCTACCGTCGGTCCTTCATCGCGGCCTCGGCCTCGCGGTCGAGCTCGCGCCGCTTGATGGTCTCGCGCTTGTCGTAAAGCTTCTTCCCCTTGGCGAGGGCAAGCTCCACCTTGACCCAGTTACCCTCCAGCCCTACGGCGAGCGGCACGACGGTGAGCCCCTTCTCGGCTACCTTGGCCGCGAGGCGCGCGATGTCGCGCCTGTGGAGAAGCAGCTTGCGGCGGCGGGTCGGGTCGTGATTGGCGTACCCGGCGTTGTCGTACGGGGCGATGTGAACGCCCGCGAGAAACGCCTCACCGGCCTCGAAGGCGACCCAACCGTCCTGCAGCTTGACGTGGCCCGCCCGGACAGACTTCACTTCGCTGCCGGTGAGGGAAATGCCGGCGGTGACGCGCTCGAGGAATTCGTACTCGTAGCGAGCACGACGATTCGCGGCCAGCACCTTCACGCGCGGACCACTTCGGCAAGGATGGGGATCAGGTCGGGATCGAATTGCTTGCCGGCCTCGGCGCGCATCACGTCGAGCGCCGCGTCGCGGCTTGCGGGGCGGCGGTAGGACGAAGGTGACGTGAGGACATCGTAGACCTCGGCGACGTGGATGATGCGGGCGGGGAATGGGATGTTCCTGCCGGCCAGGCGCTGGGGGTAGCCTGCCCCGTCCCAGCGCTCGTGGTGGTACCGGATAGCGCCGGCGAGGTCCCCGGGGAACTCCGCGGCCTCCACGATGCGCGCGCCCACCACCGGGTGGCGCTGGTACAGGCGGCGCTCCTGCTCGCCGGGGCGTTCCATGCGGTAGACGCGCGCATACTCGAGCTCGCGCATTCCGACGTCGTGCAGGTACGCGGCGACGGTGATCAGTTCCTCCTCGTCTTCGGGGAGGTGGAGGGCGGCCACCATGCGTTGCGTCAGCTCTGACGTGCCTTGGGAGTGCTGGCGCAGGTGGGGAAATGCGGTCTCGCCGGGCTCCAACAGCACCCGCGCCAGGTTGCGCGCGGCGCGCCGGTAGTCCCGAACCATGCGGGCGAGGTCGAACTGGCGGGCGGCTGCGGTGAACACCACCTCCGCGACGGGTGAGCCGGTCGGCGTCACCAGCGAGAGCACCACCCAGACGGGGGGCCCGGCCTGCAGGACGGCGGTGCGGATCTCCTCGCAGCGAGTCTCGCCGCCGTTGCTGTCCTGCTCGTCCCACCCCCAGCGACTGGCAGGCGGCAGCCGAACGCCGGACTCCAGCAGTGTGCGAGCCTGGTGGGAGGCGAGCGCATCGCGCCGCTGCTGGTCGAGGGGGGTCGTGCGGAGCACCAGCGTGCGGACGGTCCGGCTGTCGGTGACCGAGAGGGCCGCGGCCGCGATGCCGGGAAGGCGTGACAGAGCCCGCAGGAGCCCGGCCAGCTCCTCGATGATCCATCGGTGGGGGTAACCCGGGGTCTCGACCCGGGGCGCAGCCACGACCGACGGGGAAGGAGCCTGTTGTGGGGTCTGCGCCGGCTGCGCCGACGGAACCGGCTTGCCGTACGTGCCGGCCTCGATCAGGAAGCTCTCGAAGGCCTGACCGATGGACTTCGCCACGATCAGGTCTTCGGGGCCGAACGGTGCCTTGCGGGATTTGTCGCGGGCATCGACCAGCCCGACGAGGCGGCTCCCCACGGCCAGAGGAATCGTGAGTAGACGCGCGGTCCCGGCACCTTCAAGCAGCGCCTTCAGCTCAGCTACCTCGTTGGGCTCATTGATGAAGGCCGGGGAGGTCCGGTTGCGCCGCACCCAGTCCCAGAGCGGATGGCCGTCCTTGATGGTTGTCGGCAGGGAGTCGCGGCGCCCGAAGCCGTAACTGGTGGCCAGTTCGAAGTTGCCCTCGCTACCCTCGAGGAAGAGGGCCGCCTTTGTGGCTTCCAGCTCCTCCATGCAGCGATACAGGATCTCCTTGGCGTGCAGCTGACGCTCGGAATCCCACGATGGCAACATGTTTTCTCCTGGCCGCAAGTCTACCATGCGGGCTGTGGTTTTCTCGCCACACTTCGAGGTGGCCCGGCCACAGTTGGAGAACGCCGGAAGGCCCGATGCTGGGCTGAAAGCTGGCACGCTCCTCGCACTCTCACTCGGCGGAGGTGAGGTGTGGCCTGGCAGAGGACGATCCGGAACCCGGTGGGCACGAGCGGAGTAGGGATCCACGGGGGGGAGCAGGTCAACCTGACACTGAGGCCCGCACCCGCGGGCACGGGAATCATCTTCGTGCGGAAGGACCTGGGGATCGCTATTCCGGCGCGGGCCGAGAACGCGCGCGATCAGGCGTACGCCACGACGCTAAACCTGCGCGGAGCGAAGGCACGGACCGTCGAGCATCTGATGGCTGCCCTCGCTGGGGTCGGCATCACCAACGTGTTCGTCGATATCGACAGCGCCGAGGTCCCGATCCTAGACGGCTCGGCGCTCCCATTCATCCAGATGCTGCGTCAGGCCGGGTTCTCCGAGCCGGGGCTCAGCATCCCCGAGATGCAGGTGAGAAAGCCGATCTCTGTCGGGGATCGCGAGCGCTGGATCGAGGTGCGCCCCGGCGCCGAGCTGTCGGTGGACTACAGGGTGAGCTATGACGCGCCGGCCGTCGGGCGCCAGCGCTTCGTCGGCACTCTGACGCCGCAACGCTTCGCCACGGCAATCGCGCCAGCCCGCACCTTCGGTTTCCTCTCGGAGGTCCCCGCGCTCAAGAAGCAGGGCCTCGGGCGCGGCGGCTCGCTGTCCAATTGCGTGGTGGTGGACAGGAACAGGGTTCTCTCGGGGGCCCTCCGCTTCCGCGACGAGTTCGTCCGCCACAAGGTGCTGGACCTCGTTGGGGACCTGGCGCTGCTCGAATACCCCTTGCGGGCCCACGTGGTCGCCAACAAGGCTGGGCACGCCCTGCACGTGGCGGCGGTGAACGAGCTGCTGGCGCACCCGGAGGCCTGGGAGCTCGTCGAGCCGGAACGGGTGGCATCGCTGACGGTGCGACCGTACACGGACGAACTGAGGTCCGAAACCGCACTGGCGGGCTAGAAACCAGTTAAGAGTGAAGAGTTAAGAGTCAAGAGGCAGAGGCGGACGCGGGCAAGCCGCAGGCACCGTCGAGCTCGTCCTCGACGGTTGCCTCTCAACTCGCAACTCTCGACTCTCAACGGTCTTCTCGCGTGGTGTGGTAGGATTGCCACACCATGATGCTGGCCGCGATTCTGCTCGCCGCGGTGCCACTCCCGGAGCTGAAGGTCGAGCTGGTGCCCAGCCCGGGCCGGCTGCTGGTGCAGATGACCGTGCAGCGCGAGCTCCCCGCAGAGTGGAGTGAGGCACTGGCGGCAGGTGCACCGGTCGGCATCACCTACCGCCTCCGCCTCTACCGGAACCGCCACTGGCTCTGGGACCAGCGGGTCGCCGCGCACGAGCTGGTGGTCAAGGCACAGCGCGACCCCCTCACCGGGGTGTTCACCCTGGTGGCGGAGCTGGACGGGGAGATCCTCGCCTCCGGCCAGGTGGGCTCGCTTGAAGAGGCGATCCGCTGGGTCACGAACCCACCGCCGTCGGAGATTACGGTCCCGCTTCGCACGGAGCCGCTGCTGCTGTTCATGCGTGCGGAGTTTCTGACGCACTACAAGCTGCTGGTGATCCCTTCGACCGTCGGGACCGAGTGGTTCCAGTTTGCGGTGCCGGAGTTGCCGTGAGCGATCTGCGGCGCCGTTGGCAGCGATATCGGCGGCAGAACCGATTCCTCGTCGGGCTGTACGTGGGCCTCCTGGTGCTGGCGGGGGCGGGTTACGCGCTGTTCTCGCGAATGGCCGGCCTCCCCCCGGAGCAGCTCACCAATCGCCTGCTGACGTTCCTGCTCTGGTGGTTCGACCTCACGCTCATCGCGATCCTGCTCTTCATCCTTCTCCGAAACTTCCTCAAGCTGGCTCTGGAAAGGCGCTACGGCATCCTGGGGTCTCGCTTTCGGACCAAGCTGTTGCTTTCGTATTTGGTGCTGATTCTGGTGCCCACCGGCCTGCTGTTCCTGTTGAGCGCGGCGCTCCTGTCCGGCGCGGCCACGGCTTGGTTCTCCGCGCCGGTCGAACGGATGGCCCGCGCCGGCGTGGAACTCGCGGATGGCGTTCGCGCCGAGGCCGAAACCCGCACCGTACGGGCGGCACAGGTCATCGCCGGGCGGCTGCGCGTGATCCCCTCACAGCCCGCAAGGCTGACTGAGCTCGAGCGCCTGCACACCGAGTTGGGGAACCACCTCACCGGCTGGCTGCGCAACGGCATCCCGGTCGTGGAGCTCGTGGACCCTCGCCAGCGCGTGTTGCAGCGGCTCGCCCCCCTCCCCGTGGAGGCTCTCGCCTCGACCGGGGTGCGGGGCGAGCGATTCGGCGGCACGCTGGTCGTGAGGGCCTGGCAGCGCCTCCCGGACGGCTCGGTCGTGCTGGTCGGCGAGGCGCTTCCCGAGGCGCTGGTGCGCGCGCAGGCCCGGCTGGCCGCCGGTGGCGTCGCCTACGAGCACCTCAAGATGGAGCGGCCGACGATCACCGCCACCGTGGTCCTGGGTTTCGGCGGCCTCGCACTGCTGGTGGCGTTCGCCGCGATCTGGCTGGGCCTCCACCTCTCCCGCCGCTTCACGGCGCCGCTCCTGGCGCTGGCCGCCACCACTCAGAGAGTGGCGGGTGGTGAGTCCCTCGAGCAGGTCCCGCTTCCCGCCGAGGACGAGGTCGGGATGCTGGTGGGTTCATTCAACTCGATGGTGCTGCGGCTGCGTGAGCGCGATGAGGAGCTGCAGGCGACGGTGCGGCGGCTCGACACCGTGCTTGGCGCGGTGCGGACCGGCGTGCTGACCCTCGGTGCCGAGCGGACGGGCGTGCGGGGCAACCCGGCGGCGGCGGCGATGCTCGGCTTGCCCGAGCTGGCGCGAGGGGAGATCCCTCTCGAAGCGCTCGACGCGGCGGGGCTCTCACGCCTGGCCGAGACCATTCGGGTCGCAGGCGGCTCGGTCCGGGGATCCCTGACCGTGTACCCCGGTGGGTTGGCCAGGAACCTCGAGATGGCGGTAGTGCCCCTGGGGGGGGCAGAGCAGCCGGAGGGGTGGGTAGTGGCGCTCGAGGACCTCACGCAACTTCTGCGCGCCCAACGCCAGGCAGCGTGGAGCGAGGTGGCCCGGCGCATCGCGCACCAGATCAAGAACCCGCTCACGCCCATCCGACTTGCGGCTGAACGGATGGCGCGCCACTCGGAGCGCAGCAGCCCGGACCTGCACGATGTCGTGTCGCAGGGGTGCCGCGCGATCGTCGAGCACGTCCAGTCGATGCAGGAGATGGTGGACAGCTTCTCGCAGTACGCCAAGCTGCCCCCGCTCGCGCGCCGGCCGACAAACATCGGGGAGCTCGCCGCCCAGGTCGTGACGCTCTACCAGGGTGTGCGCCAGGGCTTGCGGGTCGAGCTCGCCGACCACTCGGACGGGCGCGAGGCGCTTCTCGACCCCGAACAGTTTCGCCAGGTGCTCGCAAATCTGCTCGACAACGGAGTGGAGGCGTCTCCCGAGGGCGGACTTGTGCTGGTGACGCTTGACTGGGAGGGGAACGAGACCGTTGTGACCGTGACCGATGAGGGGTCTGGGCTCCAGGTCGAGGACTCGGAGCTGCTGTTCCAGCCGTTTTACTCGACGAAGGGGAGGGGCTCGGGGGTGGGCCTGGCCATGGTGCAGAGGATCGTCACCGACCACGGAGGCTCGGTGCGCCTCGAACCGAACCAGCCGCGCGGCGTGAGGGCCGTGGTGCGAATCCCCGGGGGCGTGTCGTGAGCCACGGGAACATCCTCGTGGTCGATGACGAGCGCGGGATTCTCGACCAGCTCGCGGGGATCCTACACGATGAGGGCTTCTCCGTTGTCACGGTCGCCACGGGCGAGGAGGCGCTGGCGGCGGTCTCGCGGGAGATCTTCGACCTGGTCCTGCTCGACGTCTGGCTGCCGGGCATTGACGGCATCGAGGCGCTTCGGCAGCTCCGCGCCGCTGGCCACCAGCTCCCGGTCGTGCTGATCTCCGGGCATGCCACGGCGGAGCTCGCGGTGCGTGCGGTACGGGAGGGCGCGCTCGACTTTCTGGAGAAGCCGCTGGCTCTCGAGCGCGTGCTGGTGACCGTGCACAACGCCCTCGCCCATGCTCGGCTCGAGCAGCAGTTGAGAGCCGAGCGCGAGGAAGAGGAACCGGTGCTCACTGGGGTCTCGCCCGCGGTCGTGGAGCTGCGCAGGCAGATCCTGTTGGCGGCGCCGACCGACTCGCGGGTGCTGATCAGTGGGCCCAACGGCGCCGGCAAGGAGGTGGTTGCACGGCTGCTGCACCTCCACTCGCGCCGGGCACAGGCTCCGTTCGTGGCGGTGAACTGCGCGGCGATCCCGGCCGAGCTCATCGAGAGTGAGCTCTTCGGCCACCTCAAGGGCGCATTCACCGGCGCCGTGGAGAACAAGCGCGGCAAGTTCGAGATCGCTGATAGCGGCACGCTTTTCCTCGACGAGATCGGCGACATGAGCCTGCTCACCCAGGCAAAGGTGCTGCGCGTGCTCCAGGAATCACGCTTCACCCGCCTCGGCGGCTCCCAGGAGGTGAGGGTGGACGTGCGCGTCATCACGGCGACCAACAAGAACCTGGATGACGAGATAGCCGCAAGCCGCTTCCGCCAGGACCTCTTGTTCCGGCTCAACGTGATCCCGATCCGGGTGCCGGGCCTCGACCAGCGACGAGAGGACGTTCCCCTGCTGGTCGAGGAGTTCATGCGGCAGTTCGCGCGGCGCACCGGTGTCAAGCCCAAGGGGGTGAGCCCGGCAGCGATCGAGATCCTTAAGGCCTACGACTGGCCCGGCAACGTGCGGGAGGTCCGTAACCTCGTGGAACGTCTCATGATCATGGTGCCCGACCAGGAGATCACCCCGGTAGCGCTCGACCTTCGCGCGGGTGGGTCCCGCCCCGGGGGGGACGGCGCGTTCGTCACGCTGCGCCAGGCTCGCGAGCGGTTTGAGCGCGACTACGTCGGGCGGGTCGTGGAGGAGTGCGGGGGGAACATGTCGAAAGCGGCGCGGGTGCTGGGGCTTGAACGCTCGCATCTGTACCGCAAGCTGCGGGCCCTCGGTCTTCGCTCGCGTTGACCCTGCCGAAGCAGGGCGCTAGCATAATCCGATGGTTTACCCTGGCGACGACTCGCTCGACCCGGCTGTTCAACAGCGCGTCCTCACGGCCTTTGCGGAGGCCGTGCGCCTCCACCGTGAAGGCCATAGCGAGGAGGCGCGCACGATCCTCCGATCGATCGCCGAGGTGGACCCGCAGTTCGCGCCGGCGAATCGCCTCGAGCAGGCAATCGCGGCCGGCTCCCCGGTCGACCTCGGGCAGCTCATCGGCGAGGTGACGGCGCACACCGGGATGGACATCGAGGGTGAGCTGGTCAGGGCCCATCAGGCCTTCGCCCAGCGTGACTTTCAGGGCGCGCTGGCGCGCGCCCAGTCCATCCTGCGGGAACTGCCGGGCCACACCGAGGCCCGCCAGTTGGCGCTCGAGGCGCAGGCGCGTGTTCGCGCGAGCGGGGAGATCCAGACCCATATCACGCGAGTCAGGGACGCACTGGATGCCGGACTGACCGAGGAGGCGCGGGGTTTCCTCAAACTCGCGAAGGACATCGATCCCGGCAACCCCGAGGTGGCGGTCCTGGATCGACGTCTGCAGCTTGCCCCAACGCCGCCCGTGGCCGAAGCTGAGCCGGAGTTTGAGTTCGAGGTCTTCGACCATCTGGGAGAGGCTGCCACCGTGCCGGCGCCGCCCATGGCGCCGACACCTCCCCCGCCGCCGCCCGCAGGGGCGCGGCCCGCGGTCGCCCCGGCGCCGCCACCTGTCGGCACATCCAAGGCCCCGGCGCCCACACCACACGCCGCGGCCGCCCCGCCACGCGCCAAGCCCGGGATGCAATTTGACGAGGCCGGGGGAGGCTCCGCAATGGAGTTTCACCCGGAGTTCGGCGAGGAGTTCGGCGCCGAGGCCGAGGCGGCAAGCGAGCCGGAGGAATCGGCGGTGCGGATCCAGGCTCTGCTCGACCAGGGCCAGGAAGAGTTCGACCGCGGTGACTTCCAGTCGGCGGTCGACAGTTGGTCCCGGATCTACCTGATAGACGCGCAGCACGCCGAAGCCGAACGGCGCATCGGGCAGGCACGCCGGCGGCGAGCGGAACTCGATCGGCTTGCGGAGCAGCACTTCTACGAGGCACGCGAGGCGTTTGAGCAGAAGCGGCTTGACGATGCCCGAGCGCTGTGCCAGAAGGTGCTCAACCTGCAGCCGCAACACCTCGAGGCCCATGATCTGCTGCAACGCCTCGAGACCCCTGCTGCCCCACCCCCGCCGCCGTCAGCGCCCGCCCTGGCCGGAGAGGATGACCTCTTTCGCGACGACTTCGTGCCCGCGACCCTGGCGCCCCCGGCAGGAGGAGCCGCACTACCCTACGCGGGTCCGGTCGCCGCGCCGCCGCGTGAAGCGGAGCGTCCCGCCCGAGCGCCGGGCGCCAGGATGGCGCTGCCTTCCATCCCGCTGCCCTGGCTGGGCATCGGCCTCGCCGTGGTCGTGCTCCTCCTGATTGGAGGGTTTCTGCTGCGGGGCAAGGTGTTCTCGGGTGGCGGCGCCGTGGCGGAGGCGCTCGTCGAGTCGGAGCAGCTTGCGAGGCAGGGGCAGCTGCAGGAGGCGGTCCAGCTGCTGCAGAGCCTCCAGGGCCAGGCGGAGGGCGAACAGGCCAACCAGATTAACCAGCGCGTCCTCGAGTACCGGCGCAGGATCAAGGCGAAGGCTGCGCCTCAGCCGGTGGCGGACAGCAAGATCGTCGCCGATGCGCTGGCTGGCGGACGTCGGGTGAAGGCGATGCGACTGCTGCGCGAAGGGCTCGCGAAGATCCCGGGTGATCCCGAGCTGCTCAAGCTGCAGTCGGAGATCACCTCGTACTCGCCCACGATCCCGGCGCTGGCGGACGCGATGGCAACCCGCGGATGGGAGAACATTCGCAACCTCGCGGCTCAGGTGCTGAAGGATCGCCCGGATGACCCCGAGGTGCAGCAGATCTGGGCTGGGGCGACCTTCAACGCCGCGGTGGTGCAGTTGCGCAAGTACCAGGTGGCACAGGGGCACGACCTGCTGGTGGAGCTCGCCAGACGGAGCCCGGACCCCGATATCTTGCGCCTCGAGGAGCTCGCCAAGAGCTACCTCTCCCGGCCGGCCGACCCGCGCTACAAGATCTTCGTGGCAAACGTCGAGTTACGGACGCTGGAGTGATGCCGCCACGCACGCCGCCCCCAGGCCAACTGGACATTCCTCTGGTCTGGGAGCACGGTCAGGAGCGCCCTCCCGCGGATCGCGAGGAACCAGCACGCGCTCCAATCAGGCCCACGTCGTTCGGGGCGACCTGGCGCCTCTGGCTCAGCGCGCTCGCTGATGTCGGAATCCTGATGTTGTTTGCAGCGAGCGGCTGGGGCGTCGCAGCGGCTGTGGGAACCGGGCTGGCCGGCCCTCAGCTGGTGCTGGCCGGGTTGGCGGGACTCGAGACGGCGAGCGTGGTCGCAGTGGGCTGCCTGTGGGGGTGGCGCGCAACCCCCGGCATGCTGGTGGTCGGGGTCTGCTTCGCGCGACCGATCCCATGGGCGCGGGTATGCCGGCTCTGGATGTGCTGGCTGCTGTCGCTGTTGGTCGCTGGGGTTCCACTGCTGCTCCGGCGTCGGGGGGAAAGCGTGGCGGAGAGCCTGGCCGGCGGTGCCCTCAGCTTCCGCTCGCTTCCCGAGGGCGCTTGAAGACCATGCCAATGTGGTCCGTCGCTCCGGTCTTGAAGTTGATTGCCGTGATGCCTACCAGCTCCCACCCGTCCGCCCCGAGGCTGTTGAGCTGCGGCTCGTACTTCGGGTCGAGCTGGTAGTTCTCCGAACGGATGTTGAGAATCTTGTACTCCCAAAGGATGCGCGCCATGCCAGCCTCCCCGCCCCGCCGGCGTTGTTCACGTCGTTGTTGCTTGCCGGAGCGTACCATCGAGAAAGCGCGCCGTGCCTAGCGAATTCCGCCTCTCCGTCGTGATTCCGGCGTTCAACGAGGAGGGCCGCCTGCCCGCGACGCTCGATTGCATCGCTGGACATCTTTCGGGACAGGCGCACCTGCTGCCCGCGGAGGTGATCGTCGTGGACGACGGTTCCACCGACGGGACCGTGCGCGTCGCCGAGAGCTTTGCGGCGCCCGCGGGTCTCTCGGTCCGAGTCGTGCGCCTCGGGCGCAACCGCGGTAAGGGCGCGGCCGTGCGGGCGGGACTTGCGGCAAGCACGGGTGCGTGGGTGCTGGTTTCCGACGCCGACCTCGCCACGCCGATCGAGGAGCTCGGCGCGCTGGTCGCGAGCGGTGCTGCGCTCGCCGTGGGCTCGCGCGGCGTCAAGCGGGAGCTCATCGTCCGGCGCCAGCCGCTTCCGCGTGACACACTCGGCCGCCTCTTCAACCTCGGACTGCGCGTCCTCGGGCTCACAAGCCTGCGCGACACCCAGTGCGGCTTCAAGCTGCTGGAGGGGCAACTAGCGCGTCGGCTCGCGGGCGAGCTGCGTCTGGACGGCTTCGCCTTCGATGTCGAGTTGCTCGCGAGAGCCCAGCGGTCCGGTGTCACCATCGCCGAGGTGCCGGTTCGTTGGTACCACATGGAGTCATCACGGGTGCGCCCGCTTCGCCACGGTATGCAGATGCTGCGCGACGCCCTGCGCATCCGCTGTTGGCTGTGGACCGGCCGCTGAGCGCGGGCCATGGCTGCAATAACACTCTCCGGTATCAACGTGTACCCGGTGAAGTCGGCGGCGGGGATTGTCCTTTCCACGGCGCGGGTGGACGCCCGCGGTCTCGCCGGCGACCGGCGCTGGATGGCGGTGGATGAGAACCGCACGTTCCTCACCCAGCGGACGCACCCGCGCCTGGCGCTCGTGTCAGTGGCCATTGCGCCCGAGGGAGTGATCCTCACCGCGCCGCACGTGCCCGCCCTTGCGGTGTCCGTGCCTAGCCCCGGCGCGCCGGCCGTCCGGGTGCGGGTGTGGCACGACGTGTGTGACGCGGTTCCGGCAGGGGACGAGCCGGCTGGCTGGCTCTCACGAGTGGTCGGCGTGGCGTGCGAGCTGGTCTACATGCCCGAGATCTCTCACCGCGCGGTGGCGGCCCGTGGCGCCGAACCGGCCGCGGACATCGGCTTTGCGGATGCCTTCCCGTTTCTCCTGATATCGGAGGGCTCGCTCGCGGACCTCAACCGCCGCCTCGAACACCCGTTGCCGATGAACCGTTTTCGCCCGAACCTGGTCGTCCGGGGGTGCTCGCCGTATGCCGAGGACGAATGGCGGCGAATCACGATCGCGGGGATCGTGTTTCATGTGGTCAAGCCTTGCAGCCGTTGCACGACGACCACGGTGGACCAGACCACGGGAGAGCGGGGCAGGGAGCCGCTCGCGACGCTCGCTACCTACCGACGCGTCGGGAACCAAGTGATGTTCGGGCAGAACCTCGTTCACGAAGGCACCGGTGAGCTTGCCGTAGGCGACAAGGTGGTTGTGGTCGAGCCCCGGATCCCTGACCCCTGACCCCTGTCTCTACGCCTACCCGTACAGTGGGAACGCCTTCGCCAGCGCTTCGACCTCGCCCTTCACCTGGGCCCACACCGTCTCGTCCTCGGTGCGCAGCACTCGGTCGATGAGCTTGGCGATCGCCTTCATCTCGTTCGGGCCCATGCCGCGGGTGGTGACGGCGGGCGTCCCGATGCGGACGCCGGAGCCGATGTAGGGTTTCCGCGTGTCGAACGGCACGGTGTTCTTGTTGACCGTGATACCGGCCTTTCCAAGGCGATCCTCGGCCTTCTTGCCGGAGATCCCGTCCGCGCCCAGGTTGATGAGCATCAGGTGCGTGTCGGTGCCGCCGGAGACCATGCGCCAGCCGAGCTCCTGCAGCGAGGCGCACAGGACCTTTGCGTTCTCGAGGAGCTTCGCGATGTACTCGCGGTAGGAGGGCTGCAGCGCCTCGGCAAACGCCACGGCCTTCGCCGCGATGATGTGCATGAGCGGGCCGCCCTGCACGCCGGGGAACACCGCCTTGTCGAGCGCCTCGGCGAGCTCGCTCTTGCACATGACCATGCCGCCGCGCGGGCCGCGCAGCGTCTTGTGCGTGGTGGTTGTCACGTACTCGCAGTGGGGCACCGGTGATGGGTGCATCCCGACCGCGACCATCCCCGCGATGTGGGCGATGTCGGCCATCACCATGGCTCCCGACTCGTGGGCGATATCGGCGATGAGCGTGAAGTCGATGGTGCGAGGGTAGGCCGAGGCACCGCACACGATCAGCTTGGGCCTGTGCTGCTTGGCGAGGTCGCGGAGCGCGTCGTAGTCGATGGTCTCGGTGTCCTGCCGCACCAGGTACGGGACTACCTTGAACGTCTTGCCGGAGTAGTTGAGCGGGTGGCCGTGGGTGAGGTGGCCACCGTGGGAGAGGTCCATTCCGAAGATCACGTCGCCCGGCTGGCAGGTTGCGAGGTACACGGACATGTTGGCCTGCGCGCCGGAGTGCGGCTGAACGTTGGCGTGGTCGCAGCCAAAGAGCTGCTTGGCCCGGTTCCGCGCCAACTCCTCCGCCACGTCCACGAACTCGCACCCTCCGTAGTAGCGCTTGGCGGGGTAGCCCTCGGCGTACTTGTTGGTCATCACCGAGCCCATTGCCGCCAGAACCGCGGGCGAGACGAAATTTTCCGAGGCGATCAGCTCCAGGCCGTCATTCTCGCGCCGGCGCTCGTTGCCGAGAGCCGCGGCAACCTCGGGGTCTGCCTGGCGAACGGCAGTCTCGAGAATCGAAAAAAATGCGGTGCGCTCGTGCTGGTTCATCGTTAGTGCTCCTTGTGAGGTTCGACCTTTTGGACCCGTAGACCGTGACGCCCGCCGTCGAAGGGCGTCGCGAGAAAGATGTCGAACATCTGGATCGCCACGCCAGAGCCGGTGGTGCGCCCGCCCATGCACAGGACGTTGGCGTTGTTGTGCCGCCGTGCCAGCTCCGCGGTGAAGGCATCGTGGCAGAGCGCCGCACGAACGCCCGGGTGTCGGTTGGCAACGATCGCCATGCCAATGCCGGTCCCGCAGATGAGCACTCCGCGCTCGGCCTCGCCGGCGGAGATGCGACGCGCGAGGTCGTGGGCGAAGTCGGGGTAGTCCACGGGGTCCTCGCTGGCCGGTCCGAGATCAACCACCTCGTGGCCGCTCTCTCTGGCGCGCTCGGCCAGAAGCTCCTTCAACTCGAAGCCGGCGTGGTCGGAAGCCATCAGGATCTTCACGGTCACAGCCTCCCGGCCCCGGCCGGGGCCAGTCCTGAACTGGGATCGTACAACGCCTTGTACTCGTCGATGGCGTAGCGGTCGCTCATCCCCGCCAGGTGGTCCACGATGATCCGGACGAAACGCGGGTCGGTGTGGTAGCGCTTGTCCACCTCGTTCGGGATCTGCTTGATGGGGAGGTCTCGCAGGTAGGGTCGGCCCGTCTCCTCGTGGACGCGCAGCAGCACGTAGGTAGGCAGGGTGAGCGGATTTCCGTAGTAGGCGCGGAAAAGCCCGCTCATCACGAGGTGCGCCCGGTGGTCCTGTCGGTTGACCTCCTGATGGTTGATGATGAAGCGGTAGATGAACGCTTTCAGCTCGGCGAAGATCGTGGCGACGCGGCGCGAGAAGGCCACGGTCGTGGCGGGGATCCCGTCGGCAATCTCCAACCACCCGGTGTGATCGCCAACCCTGTGCTTGGCAGTCAGCCTGTTCACGTTGCGCGCGCTCGCCTGGACGGCGTCGGTGACGAACAGGTGGATGAGCCCCCGCTGGAGCATCGCGGCCTTGCGCCAACGCCTACGCTCACGGCGGTACGCTTCGCCCGCCCGCTCGATCACGGTAGCGGCGGCCTCCAGCTTCTCGATCTCGTCGAGCGAGACGGCCTCGGCGTAGAGACCGTCCTCGAGATCGTGGGTCTGCTGGGCGATCTCGTCCGCCAGCGCCACCGCCTGGCCCTCGAGGTGGCAGGGTTTGGAGAGGCGCAGCCCTTCGCCGGTCGGAAGGGGAAACGGGAAGCGCACCTTCCAGGTCGTGTGCTTGATGATCCCCTCGCGCACCTGGTCGGTGAGGTTGAGGCCGGGGTGGTCGTATCTGCGCTCCAGGAGGTCCACGACCCGCATCGACTGGTAGTTGTGCTTGAAAGTGCCGACCTCACGCACAACGCGCTCGGGCAGCCGACAGCCCGGCATCTCGCCGGCGAGGATCTGCACGAGGCTCCGTTCGCCGGAGTGGCCGAACGGGGTGTGCCCGAGGTCGTGCGCCAGACCGATCGCCTCCGCGAGGTCCTCGTTGAGGCCGAGGGCGCGCGCCAGCGTGCGCCCGACCTGCGCCACCTCCAGCGTGTGCGTGAGTCGGGTGCGAGGATGGTCGCCAGTGTAGGGGACGTACACCTGGGTCTTGTGCTTGAGCCGCCGGAAGGCGCGCGAGTGCAGGATGCGATCGCGGTCGCGCTGGAAGGCGGTGCGATAGTCAAACTGCCGGCCCTCGCTCGGGAGGGGGTGGCGGCGGGTGGCCTCGCCGGAACGGGTGGCGCAGAAAGCGAGCGCGACGTCCTCCGCCCCCTCGAGGCGCGCGCGCGGGCGGATCTCAAGCTCGGCCATCGGTATCTCCGATTCCGGCAAGTACCTCGCCGACGAGGCGGAACGATCCGGTCACCAGGGTCGGGTGCCCCGGCCGCAGATCGAGCAGGGCGTCGGTGACGCTCGTTGCCCGGCGGCACCCCGGAAAGGCGGCCGCGAGGTCATCGAGCGTGCGGGCTCGGGGCGAGCGAATGGGTACGACGGTCACCCCGACCACCCGCGGCCGCAGCAGCGCCGCCATGCTCTCGAGCGGCTTGTCGTCGAGGCAGGAGAACAGCAGGTGCAGTTTGCCGGAAAGCCCCATCTCGTCGAGCGCGCCGGCAAGGGCGGCGGTCGCCTCGCGGTTGTGGGCACTGTCCAGCAGCAGCGGCCGTGCGCCGAGGGTGCACCACTGCAGGCGCCCCGGCCACGAAACGCCCTCGATGCCGCGCCGTACCGCGTCGGCGGACGGCGGGGGGGCGAGGTCGAACCTCGCAAGCGCGGCGAACCCCGCCAGCGCCAGCTCCAGATTGGCGAGTTGATGCGCTCCGGCAAGCGGCAGGTCCGCCTTGCCTTCGGTATCCCCAATCGCGAACCTCGCGCCCTGGGCCTGTTCGCGGAACCCGGACCCCGGACCCCGGACCCCGCTCACCACCGCCCACTCCGACGCCAACGACAGCGGGGTACCCGGATCGGCCGCCGCGCGAATAACGGTCTCCACCTCGGAATCCCAGGCGCCCACGATCGCAGCGCGGCCGCGCAAAGCGGCAGCCTTCTCAGCCGCAATCGCGGTGCGGGATTCGCCGAGCCACCTCTGGTGATCGGTACCCACGTTCGTCAGCAGCGCCACCGCCGGATCCACGGCGTTGCTCGCGTCCCACCGGCCTCCAAGACCCGCCTCCATCACCGCAACGTCGACCTTACGCTCGGCGAACTCCAGCACCGCCGCGCACGTGAGAACCTCGAAGTACGAGAGTTCGGGGAAGGTGTTGAGGTTTGCCACCAGGTCCGCGAGCCGGCCACGGGCGATCGTCGCGCCGTCGGTCTGTATGCGCTCCTCCAGCGCCATCAAATGAGGCGAGGTGTACAGCCCGACCCGAATGCCGTGCGCCTGGAGGATGCCGGAGAGGAGCGCCGCGGTCGAACCTTTCCCGTTGGTGCCCAGCACCAGGACCGATGTGAAAGCCCTCTCGGGGCGTCCGAGGGCGTCGAGCGCCCGTTGCATCCGCTCGAGGCCCGGAAGAATCCGCTGCTCCAGGCGTGGGGCAAGCAACGCCTCGGCGCCGGCCGCTAGAGCATGTGGGAAAGACACCGTGCCAGCGTCTCCTTGAGTTCTTGTCGGGGGACCACCATGTCGAGCATCCCGTGTTCGAGGAGGAATTCGGCGCGCTGGAAACCCTCGGGGAGCTTCTGCCTGATTGTCTGCTCGATCACCCGAGGCCCGGCAAAGCCGATGAGCGCTCCCGGCTCGCCGATGTTGAAGTCGCCCAACATCGCGTACGAGGCCGTGACACCACCCGTGGTGGGATCGGTGAGCACCGAGATGTAGGGCAGCCGCATCGCGTTCATTCGCGCGAGGGCGGTGGAAATCTTGGCCATCTGCATCAGCGAGAGGATCCCCTCCTGCATGCGGGCGCCGCCTGAGCACGAAACCACGATCAACGGCAATCGGCCCTTGAGGCAGCGCTCGATCGCGCGAGTCAGCTTTTCCCCCACGGCCGAGCCCATCGAGCCGCCCATAAAGGCGTATTCCATGGCGCCGATCACGGTGCGGATTCCCGCGAGTCTGCCCACGCCGACGAGCACGGCGTCGCAGCGGACGCCCTTGTCCCGCAGGTCGCGCAGGCGCTGCGCGTAGGGTTTCGAGTCCGTGAACTCCAGGGGATCGGTGGAGAAGATGTTCCCGAAGACCTCCTTCCAGGTGCCACCGTCGAAGAGCTGGGACAGTCGAGTGCGCGCAGAGACGCGGTGATGATGACCGCAGCGGGGGCAGACGAAGAGACTGCGCTCCAGCTCCTTGCGGTAGAGGGTCTCGCGGCACCCCTCGCACTTCACCCACAGGCCCTCGGGGACCTTGCTGGTTGGGCGCGCGGCCTGCTCGGAGCGGCGAAACCACACCATGGACCCCCGAATCTAGCATCCACCCCGGGGGTACGCAAGAAAACATGCGCGTACGCACGAGTTAAGAGTTGAGAGTTAAGAGCTTAGAGAAGAGTGAAGAGTTTAGGGGTGAGGGTGGAGAGTTGGGGAGGAAAGGACACCCATATACCCGGTGAGATCGCAAACTCTCAACTCTCGACGCTCCCCTCTCCCCTCCTCGCGAGCCTTTGGGGCAGCACCGTCAGGGGGCCGCCGTTCCTCCGCAGGAACTCGACCTCCACCCCGAACACCTCGCCGAAGAGCTCGGGGCACAGGATCTGGTCCGGCTGGCCGGCCGCCCGTACGCGGCCGTGGTGCAACACAACCAGGCGGTGTGCCAGCCGGAGCGCGAAGTTCCAGTCGTGCGCCACGAGCACGGCTCCCACGCCCTCCGAGACGAGCTGGCCCAGGATGTCGGCGAACTCGAGCTGGTGACGCACGTCCAGGGCAGCCGTGGGTTCGTCCAGGAGGAGCAGGCGCGGCTCGCTTGCGAGAGTCCTGGCGAGCAGAACCAGCTGCCTCTCGCCTCCCGAGAGGTGTTGGATGGCAGCTCCGCCGCGTCCCGCGAGCCCGACGCGCGCGAGGGCGGCGGCTGCAGCGGCGTGGTCGTGAGGCGACGGCGGGCGCCAGGCTCCCAGGTGTGGAGCCCGGCCCTGCTGCACCACCTCGGTCACGGTTACCGGGAAGGCGAAGTTGACGATCTGGGGAACAAAGCCCACCTGGCGCGCCACCTCGCGCCGCCGCCAGGCCTGGAGGCTCTTTCCTCGGAGCTCGACGGACCCGGAGCTTGCAGGCAGGATGCCGGCGAGCAGACGCAGCAGAGTGCTCTTGCCAGCCCCATTGGGTCCGAGCACGGCCACGCACTCGCCCTCGCCGACCGAGAGGTCGACCCCGCGAACGACGTCGTCGCCTCCGTACCCGCCGGAAAGCGCGTTGGCGTAAAGCAGCGTCGTCATGCCGACCGTCTCAGGAGCGCGACGAAAAACGGCACGCCCAACAGCGCGGTCACCACCCCCACGGGGAGCTCCGCCGGGGCGAGCGCCCGCCGCGCAACCAGGTCTCCCAGCGCCGTGAGCGCCGCGCCGGCGAGCGCAGCGCGTGGCAGCAGGCGACGGGTGCTCCCTCCCCACACCAGCCGGCAGAGGTGCGGTGTGACCAACCCCACGAAGCCGATTACCCCGGCGAACGCCACCGCGCCTCCGCACAGCGCCGCGGCGGCCAGGAACACCCTCCGGCGGACGATGGCAACCTCGACCCCGAGGGCGGCCGCCGACTCCTCCCCGGTGGCGAGCAAACCCAGGTCGCGCCCGTGCAGGAGCAGCACGAAGGCGGGAACGAGCACGTACGGAGCGAGCCACGCGACCTGGCCCGCAGAGGCCGATGCGAACGAGCCCATAGTGACTGCGATGACTCCGGGCAGGCGGGGCGAAGGGGCCAGCGCCAGCATGGTCAGGATTGCCGCCGAGGTGGCGGCGTTGACCGCGATGCCGGCGAGGATCATGCGCGTGGGCGAGGGCCCGAGGGGGCCGCGGGCCAGCCACCAGACAAGGCTGGTTGCCGCCGCGGCCCCCGCCATGGCAGCCGCGGGCACGACGCCGAGCGCGGCCGCGGGCAGAACCACGTACGCGGCGGTCGCGGCAGCGGCCCCGCCACCGGAAATGCCGAGCAGGAACGGATCGGCGAGAGGGTTGGATAAGAGCGCCTGAAGAGCCGCGCCAGCGAGCGCGAGTGACGCCCCCACGACCAGCGCGAGGGCGAGGCGAGGCAGCCGAAGACCAAAGACGATCGTCCGAACCTCGGGGGCCCCACCTCCCGAAAGCGCCGCGAGCGCCTCGCGCGGGGAGGCCGCTGGCCCGCCGAGCACAAGCGCGGCACCCGCAGCCAGCAGGAGCGCCGCGACCAGTGCTAGGTCGGCGGTTCCCCTCACGGGTTCGCCTCCCGCGCCGCGATCAGCGCCTCCAGGGCGCCGGGCAACCGTGGTCCCGGCCGGTTGGCGAGGTCCGCGGGGAGCCAGATCACCCGAACCGCCGCTGAGGCCAGCGCGGCACCGGCTGCCGAGCCGGTCATGCGCGCGAAGCCCTCCCGCAGATCGCGCTCGGCGGGCACGACCGCGACCTCCAGGCGGGGGTCCAGCAGCAGCTCGGGGTCCACGCGCGGGTAACGGCCCGCCGAGGCGGGGGCCAGGTTGGCGAGTCCCGCGCGGCGCAGCAGGTCGTCGTGGAAGGTCCCGGGAGCCGCGACGATCAGTGGTTCCCACCACACTACGTACAGGGCGTTGCGGTGGGGCAGCGCCCGGGCCCGCTCGGTGGCGCGCGCGGATCGGCCGTCCACCTCCCGCGCCAGTCGGTCACCTTGCGCCGGAAGGCCGAGCACGCCACCGGCAAGGCGGCACGCCCCGGCAAGACGCGCGAACGATGTGACGTCCATGCTGCAGACCCTGATGCCCAACTGCCGAAGGCGCTGCACGACGCGCGGGTCGTTCCCGGCGGTGGTGGCGAACACGAGGTCGGGCCTGAGGGCAAGGATTGCCTCGGCGTCGTTGGGCGCCACGCGCGGGAGCCGGGTCACGTCCGGGGGAAAGTCAGCCGCGGGAGGGACCGCCACGATCAGGCCCCCGGCGCCGACGGCAAAGGCCATCTCGGTCACGTCGGGGGCCAGCGGCACGACGCGGCGGACCGGGCCCGGCGGCACCGGCTCCCCGATCTGGTCGATCACACGCCCGGGAGGTGGTGAGGTGCAGGCAAGCTGAAGCGCCAGAGCAACGAACCCACACCACCCGGTGTGGGTTCTCCTGCGGTCGGTGACTCGGCGCCCCGGGCTATTCGCTGCCCTGCTCTTCCAGGTCGTTGGGGACCCCCAGGCGCTGGCAAGCCGCGTCGTACATCTGGCGAGCCGCCTTTTGAGCCGTCTGCAATTCGGCGATGCGCTGCTTGACCCGCTGAAGCTCCTCCTGGATCTGGTTCTCAAGGTCGGCGATCTCCTGTCTCGTCACCTTGCGGGTGTCTTCGTAGAACTTGCGCTGCTGATCGTTGAGAACCGACATGAATGCCTCCTCCATCTCAGAATCTGAACACAATTGGCTGGGTGAAACGCACCTTGACGCGCACGCCGCCCTTGGTAGCCGGCTTGTACCTCCAGGTGCGCACGGCGTTGGCCGCCGCCGCGTCGAGGCCAAAGTCCGGCTTGACCCCGCGCAGCACCCTGACGTCTCGCACGGCGCCGTTCTCGTCCACCAGCACTTCCAGGAACACCGTCCCAGCAACGCGCTGGCGTTCGGCAACCGGCGGGTAGGCAGGCCTCGGGTTGTAGATCGGCTGTGGCGGGATGACGTCGCCCCCCAGCTCGACCAGGTCGCCCTCCCTCACCTCGGGCTGCAGTGCCACGGGTTGCTCTGGGGCAGGTGCCGGCTCGGCGGTAGGTGTCGGCGGCACCTCGGTCTGCAGGACCGCCGCGGGTACCGGACTCGGCTCCTGTGTCGGCGTTGGCGGAGCCGCCTGCGGCTGGACCTCCGCTGCGGCCGGAGCGCCAGTCGGCGGCCCTCCAGCCGTCGGGGCCACGACCGCGGCAGCGCCGGGTGGCGGTGCGGCCGGCCGACGGCCCGCAGGCACCGGCGATGGGCTCAGTATCTCGTTGCTCAGGCGCTCCCGCAGCGCCTGCGTCTGCTTGGCCACCTCCTGCTCCGCAACCTCCCGTGCCATCTCCACGGTCTCCGGAGCGGGCGTGGCCTCGGCGACCACGCCCTGGCCCGCATGCCTGAACTTTGTGACGTAGAGGATGCCGGCTACCGCTGCCAGCGCTATCACTCCGATGGTGGCGATCAGCCCGACGCGGCTCTGGCGCGGAACGGTGAGCACCGGCGGGGTCTCGAGGCGGACGTGATCCGCCACCGGCGGACGTGGGGCGGGCTTGGGCTTCGGAGGCTGGGCGGCGGGCGGCGCCGCCTGGCGGGCTGGGGGGGTCACCGCCGGGCGCGCGGTTGGAACGGCTGTCGAGCTCACCGGGCGCTCGTGCCCCACGAGCTCCGAAAGAAAAGCGCCCAGCTCGGCCGCCCCAGGGGTCGGGCGGAGCACCTGGAGTATGTTCCCGAGATCCGACGCCAGCTCCGCCGCGGTCTGGTAACGGTCCTCCCGGTTTTCCTTGAGCGCCTTCATCACCACACGCTCGACCTCGGGAGGGATGGCCGGGTCAAGCTCGCGCGGCGGGATCAGACGCGGAGAGCGCACCTGCTCCAGGATCGAGAGCTCGGAGTCACCGGCAAACCCTTTGCGCCCGGTCAGCATCTCGTAGAGCACTAGACCGACCGAGAAAATGTCGGAGCGGCTGTCGATGTCCTTGCCCCAGGCCTGCTCGGGCGACATGTACTGCAGCTTGCCCTTGAGGGCGCCGGACCGGGTGTGGGAAGCCTTGGAAGCGGCCTTCGCGATGCCGAAATCGCACAGTTTGATGTCGCCGTCGTAGGAGATCAGCACGTTTTGCGGTGACACGTCGCGGTGCACGAGCGCCATCGCGGTGCCCTGCAGGTCGTGCTTGTGGTGGGCGTAATCGAGCCCGGCTGCGAGGCGTGACGTGATGAACATAGCAAGGCCCAGAGGCAGGCGGGCCTGCTTCTCCTCCAACGTCCGCAGAAACGAGCGCAGGTCCCTGCCGTCGATGTACTCCATCGCGATGTAGTAGGAGCGCTCGATCTTCCCAAGGTCGTAGATGTGGACGATGTTTGGATGCTGGAGCTGAGCGGCGAGCTTAGCTTCGTCGACAAACATCGTGAGGAACTCGTGGTTGTCGGTGAGGTGGGGCAGAATGCGCTTGATCGCGACGATCTTCTGAAAACCCTCGACGCCGCGCATGCGAGCCCGATAGACCTCGGCCATCCCGCCTGTCGCGATGGGCTCGATCAGCTCATACTGCCCGAACGGCGTCCCGCTGGGGAGCGGGCCCGAGACTCGCTCGACCTCCGGCGCAGTCACCCCCGGGGCGGACGCCGGCCTGGGCGGGGCCTCGGGTGGCCGGGGTGTCACTTCGCGGGGCGCCGCCGCTGGCTCCGACGGTTGTGCCGGGGACGGCGGTGCGGGCCGTGCGGGGGCCTTCGGCTTGGAGATCTCGAGGCCGGAGAGGGTGTCCTCCAGCAGCTTGTCGACCGAGACCTCCCCGGAATCCCTGCGCACCTTGGGCGGCGCCTTTTGTGCCTCGGCCAGCGTGCTCGCCAGGGCTTGCTCCACGACCGCGTCAACCTCGGCAATCGTCGCCTGGCTCAACGGCGCGTCCGGCAAAGACTTGCCATCGGCGCCGGCCGCAGCCAGGGCCTTGGTCCGCCTCGCGTGAGCCTGCTCCTCGGCGAGAAGGTCGGCAAAAAGATCCTTGGAGGTTACGGTTCCGGCATCCCGGGCGCCGCCGGCTCGCTTCAGCGCCTCCAGCACCTCGGCGCGCGTGTCGGCGCGCACGTGCGCTTCGGGGCGCTGGGCCATCACCGCCCTCACGTGGGCCAGCAGCTCGTCGTTGGAGAAGGGTTTGGCGACAATGTCCTGCGCGCCGAGCTTGTGAGCGTCGGCGATCGGATCCTGGCCGGTGTAGCCGCTCATGAGCACCACGAACGGGGTGTTGCGCAGTCCGGCGCGTGCCCGCAGTTGCATAATGGCGTCCTCGACCTTGAGCCGGGGAAGCACGGACGTTGTCAGGACGACCTGCGGTTCGGCCTTCGCACACGCAGCGACCGCCGTGTCGACGTCTCTGGCGGTAACCACCTGGCACCCGAGGGGGGCGAGCGCCTCGGTAACCCGTACCGCGGTACGGGGCTCGTAGTCGAGGAGAAGTATCGCTTGGGTCATGCTTTTGCCGTAGTGTCAGCAAGCCTCGAATTCATTGTCGGGGTGCATCCATGGCAAGTCAATAGTTTGCAGGGGTCTCTGGCTTGGGGCGGCGTTGTTGTTGCGGTGTACAATCCCGAGAGCGGACCGTGGGGTCCAGCGGGGGTCTCGTATGTCGGGCCACAACAAGTGGAGCACGATTAAGCACAAAAAGGGCAAGCTGGACGCCAAACGCGGCAAGCTCTTCACGAAGGTCATCCGAGAGCTGACGACAGCGGCACGCGAGGGCGGGGGAGATGCGGAAGGGAACCCGCGCCTGCGAGCGGCGATCGTGGCCGCGAAGAGCGCGAACATGCCCGGCGACACGATGAACAAGGCGATTCAGCGAGGCACCGGAGAGCTCCCCGGCGTGGCCTACGAGGAGGTCACATATGAGGGCTACGGGCCCGGCGGTGTCGCGATAATGCTCCAGGTCTTGACCGACAACCGAAACCGCACGACGGCCGAGATCCGGCATCTGTTCGGCAAGCACGGCGGCAACCTGGGCGAGTCCGGCTGCGTCTCGTTCCTGTTCAAAAAGCAGGGCTACATCATCGTCCCAAAGAGCGCCGGCGACGAGGACAAGGTCATGGAAGCCGCGCTGGAGGTGGGCGCCGAGGACTTCTTCTCGGATGACCCGGAGCTCTATGAGATCTACACCGCCCCGGAGGACCTCCACAAGGTGAAGACGGGGCTCGAGGCCCACGGCCTCGTCGTCGAGCAGGGCAAGGTCGACATGGTGCCCACGACCCAGGTTCGGTTGGAGGACAAGCGCGCCGAGCAGATGGTTCGGCTCATGGAGGCCTTCGAGGATCACGACGACGTGCAGAACGTCTGGGCGAACTTCGACATCGACGCCAAGCTGCTCGAGGTCAGCTGAGCTGGCGCGGGTGCTCGGTTTGGACCCGGGAACGCGCGTGACGGGGTGGGGCCTCCTCGACGGCGACACCCGTACCGTCACTGCCGTCGAGTTCGGCCGACTGCTCCCCAGTCGAAACCTCTCACGCCCGGCCGCACTGGCCTCACTCACGGAGCACCTCGGGGAGCTTCTTGGTCGCCTGACACCTGACGTGGTGGTCATCGAGACACCGTTCACCGGCCGCTTTCCGCAGGCTGCCCTCGCCCTTGCGGAGACGCGCGGCGCCCTGCTCGTGGCGCTCGGCCGTTGGGGAGGCGAGATCGTGGAGATCGAGCCGGCGCGTGTGAAGGCGGCGGTGGTAGGTCACGGGCGCGCGGAGAAGCAGCAGGTCGCCTATGTTGTGCGTCACGCCCTGGGGCTTCGCGCGGAGCCCCCGCCCGACGCGGCCGACGCGCTGGCCCTCGCCCTCTGTCACCTGCGCAGCGTTTTGCCTTGACGCTCGTGGCGTGCCTGTGTTAGGTTTTTTGCGGCGTGGCGACGGTAAGGGCACACCACGACATTCACGACCGAGGCGAAGGGACGAAAGGGCCGTGAGCCTCGCCGCACCGGCACCACGCTGAACGCAAATGGCTCTTCACGGTTCTCTTTCCGACATCTCGTTACCCGACGTGATCCAGCTTGTGAGCGTGTCGGGTAAGACGGGCGTGTTCACCCTGTCCAGCGAGGGTGTCGACGGGAAGATCTTTCTCAAGGATGGGCAGATCACCGACGCGTCCGCGGGCAAGCTGACCGGCGAGTTGGCCGTCTACGAGATGGCCACGTGGCGCAAGGGTCAGTTCATCTTCACGGTGAACATCCAGCCCGAGCGCGTCACGGTGACGAAGTCGAACACGAACCTCATGATGGAAGCGGCGCGCCGGTTCGACGAGTTTCGCGTGCTGCAGCGCAAGATCCCTTCCATGGATGCGATCCCGTACTTCCTGCCCCGGGAGCCCGGCCAGGACCAGATCACGCTCTCCCCGCAGGAGTGGGCGATCGTGACGAAGGTCGATGGCCAGCTTTCGATCAAGCAGCTCGAGGAGGCCACCGGCCTGCCAGCATTCGATGTCTGCAAGGTGCTGTACGGCCTCGTGACATCCGGGTTGCTCTCCATGCGCGTGGTCGACGACTGGAAGGAAATGCCCGCCCAGGGTCCGCCACTTACGCCGTCGCCGCAGACTGCTGAGCAGAGACCCCCGCAGGGTCTATCGTCCGGGCTCTCGCCGCGCTCTCTGTTCGCACTGGCTGACAACGTACGCAAGGTGGCCGACGACTGCGTGGGTCTCTCGGGCTCCATCGCGGTGGAGAAGCAGTACCGCGTCGCCCGCGTCGACATCGAGGCGGGCAAAGGCCTGCCCGCCGTCCAGGCGCTCGTCGACCGTCTCGCCCGCGCCATCTCCCTGCTGGAGGGCGGCGACAGAGCTGGTGAGTTCCTCCGCAAGGTGCATCCCCTCCTGCAACCCTAGTCAAAGGCAGGAGGCGCGAGGGCGGAGCGCCGCGAGTTCCTCGAGATACGGGTTCAAGCGGAGGCGAATTCACTTAGCCGGAGCGTGGGGGGTTCGAGGGACACTTCTGCGGTGGGGGTGAGGGCGGAGA
>Ga0256868_10000053_pt1 | contig 66867 bp, 53 predicted proteins | sample RVTome_13_FD_187341 | JGI IMG/M metagenome (GOLD analysis project Ga0256868, IMG submission 187341) | Soil microbial communities from uranium-contaminated site in the Upper Colorado River Basin, Wyoming, United States - RVT92D227 HiSeq ...
CGAACTCCCCGTTGGACATGATGAAATATTTGGAGCAGTCCCCTCCCGGCGTTCCCAGAACGTTAGATGGAAAAGTATTCTTCCCCGGCTCGTAGCAGTTCTCCTTGGACCATCTCTCCTGGTTTACCCTGGTCCAGGGGCCCCAATCCTTGGGAGCGCCGGCTTGATTAGAGATGAACCAGTTGAAAGAATACTTAAGATCCGGGTTAGGTGATCGGACCACCCGGGTGCCGGATACCGCGGTAGGGCTTTTGGTTGTGAAAATCTGCTCCCCCTTAACACCATGACCATCATTGTCCGCGATCCAAGCCAGATTCACCGTATCCGAACATTCGCCCTGGGGACTGGAAACCACGTGTTTGAATCCACATATATCATCCTGAGCTCCGAATTCTCCATAAGGATTCTCATCCTTATATCCCACATCTGCATCGACATAAAGTCCCATGTACATATTTTTGATCTTTTTCACTCCGATGTTTTTTATGAAGAAATCGATCAGCACGAAATCCTCGGCATACTCATAGCTCCAGGAGTAACTCCTCTGGGAGATCTGCAAGCCCAAAGGGAAATGTTTCCGGTTATCCCAGTCGTCCTGCTGGGCAGGGGAGAGGGGGATATCCGCGGAGGTATCGGAGAAGACCGCGATTATATCCTGCTCCGAGATGGCATCCGGTGAATAACAGGAAGCGCTGCTGCGTGTGCTTCTCTCCTGGATGGCGCCGGCATCGCCCCCGTCGGGCCACATCTCGTAAATCCAGAACCATCCATCGCAAGCCACGGAGGTATAAGGTTTGTCCTCCACCAGGGCTCCGATCCACAAGCCTCCCTGGAAGAGATACTCCAAATCTGAACCAGCCGGGTATTCACATGAGGGTGCGGCTAACTCTTTATCCGGATTGGGATTGAAACAACCCCTCATGGATTCCTTGAGTTCCCTGGTTTGACTTCCGAAGAAACCCCAGTTGGTTACGCACAGACGCATAAGCCCCACCCGGTGTACCCGTTGCTGGGCGTTGGGCAAACCAGCAGCCAGTTTAGCGGATTGGAAGGTTACCTTTTCTTCCCCCACCTTATGCATCATTCTTGCATCAACTTTTCCTGCCTGATAAACCCATAACATTGCCCCCATCCCCAGCAGGAACATAGCCAGAAGCTTAATTCTTATCATATATGCTTCTCCTTTGAGGTATCATTTCGTTTGCAAATCTACTTTCTCTGCTAAAACCAGCTTCCCTTCATGTTTCACTCAATCCACTCTTGGTTATCGGTATCCACATCCGAGAGGATTCCCTACTAGAATTGAAAGGAAAAGTTTAAGCGGACATGTCTGCCGGGTCCGTAGTACAACGGATTCATCTCTATCTCTCGACCTTTGTACACCACGTTCTCGTTGAAAGCCTGGTCAAAGTAGTCCTGGTTGGTATCCGGTCTGCCGCTGGTGCCATAAACCGTGATTACATCCTTTCGGTCAAAAACATTGGTGACCCATGCCTGGATGGAGTAGCTGAGTTTCCAGATCTTGAAATCCTTGTTGAACCTGATATCCACGTTGCTGCTGGCAGGCATGCGCTTGGAATTTTTCTGGGGATTCTCGCCCTGTCGTAATCGCGTCCCCGGATACTTGCCGTCGGGAGTGAAAGCGAAACCGCTGTTATAACGCCATATCACGTTTATGCTCCAGGCATCCGGAAGCTTGAAGCCAAACAGCTTAGGATGCTCCGCCTCCGGGATCCTTAGATCCAGATTGGAGGTGATCTGGTGTCTCACATCCCAATCCAGCGGGAATTCCTGAATGGGGATATCCCCCCCCTGTACAGCCCGGTTATAGTAGTTAGATGCCTCGGATGAGCTTTTACCATAGGCAAAAGCATACTGGTAATTGACGTATCCCGAAACATAACCTCCATACCGCTTGTCCAACTGCATCTCAAGTCCTCTGGCCCTGCCGTAATCGCTGTTGGCCCAGTATTCAAAAGTGGCCGGACCGATCTGCAAAAGATCGGTGTTCAATTGACCGAAGATATCTTTATAGAAACCTGATACCGTCAGCTTGTAATTGGAGGACAGAGCGTAATCCACTCCCAGAGAGTATTGAATCTGTTTCATGTAACTCAGATTATAATTACCGTATTGCTTGATTCCAGAGCCTTGGGTTTTCTGCATGTACATCCGCTGGAGCTCCGGCAGCTGATAGAAATGCCCGTAGTTGAAATAGACCTTGGCTTTATCGGTGATAGGATAGGAGATGCCGATACGGGGAGAGAGCTTGGATTTAGTATCGACCGGTGCCGTTTCCGTGGGAGTTTCCTCCGACTTCATCCCTCTGATGTCCGCTGATTGGACGAAAAAATCATAGCGGAAACCTATGTTGGCCACCATGGCCCCGTATTCTATCTTGTCTCGTAAATAGTAAGCTCCCAGAATGGGTCGCCGGGTGTAGAAATCACGGAATATTCCCCTGTCGGGCCAGGGACCGGTATCCGGCGGTCCATCATACGGGTAATAGGGATAGCGCAGGTCGGCATAGGAGAGCTTCATCCGCTCGACCATTATTCCCATTCGAAGCTGATGTTCCGAGGTCAACTGGCTGGTGAAGTCGACTTTCAAAGTGAGGCGGTTGGAGTTTCTATTCTGATAATAACTTCTTCTCTCGTTGCCCCGATCGTAGAAACCATCTACTCCGTCCCACCTGCCATTGTGATTCGAATCAACATAATACTCTCCCGGGTCCCAGGTGCTGTTGGGATAGTCGAATACCCTATTGTGATTCCGGTCATCATAAGGCACACCCGGTGTCCAGATATCGTTGGGACTGTCGTACTTTCCGTTGAAGTTCAAATCCGAAAAGCTCTCTCCAAAATCGTACATTCCGTTTTTGTTCAGATCGATATAAGGTTCTCCCAGATTCACATCTCCATCCTCGTATGCTTCAGCCAAATCGACCCCCCCCGTAGACCCCCAGGCCTGGGGCTCTTTCCATTGATTAAACTTGCTATCCGGTCCACCCACGCCGTCACTAGGATCGTTCGGATCGTCGCTGTCCCAGTCAAACTGTTCCGCATTGCTCCATCTCCCCTCTCCCGGAAGATCCATGGTTTTGGCATTAAATCCATCTACGCCTTTGGTGTAAATCCCGTCTCTGTCATTATCCAGAAAAGATTCCCCCGGATCCCATACCCCGTTTTTTCCTTTGTTCGTATCTTGGAAAGGCTCACCTAAATCGTATTGGCCGTTCTGGTTTACGTCGAGGTAAGATTCGGCATCGTCCCATTGCCCGTTGTAGTTGGCATCTTCACTGGGGGTGAAGCGCTCCCAATAAGTGTATAAGGTGAAATCGCCCGGATCCAATCCTCCACCGGGATTATTTGGATCCCCCGGTCTCTGGAAATAGTTGTTGATGAAACGGCTCAACATAACCTCGTAGAAAGTACTCTTGCTCACCTGGTGGGTGAAACGCAGACTAAGGGAATTATTATGAAAGTCGATTTGGGGGATGGTGGAGGGGGTGTAACGATAGGCCCAGATGTTTACCGCTCCCCTGGTCTCATTGGACGTGCTCCCGCCGGACGGATCGAAGAAGAGGGAATATCTCTCCCAGTTCTGAATGCTCGATAAAACCAGTTTCTTGTCGGCGGAGGCTTTGTAAGCCAATTTTACGATGGCGGAATACTCGTTGCTCATCCTCTCCGGAACGTCGAATCCCAGGAGATTATCCACCCGGAACTTCTTCCGAGTGGTGGGGGTAGAATATTTGTTTACGTCATAATAGGTATTAGTCTTGTAAGCTATGCCGCTTAAATAATAAGACAGCTTCTCCCCCAGGAATTTGATTCCTATGGCTGGGAGGAATTTGGTGGTGAAGAAAGGATCCGGCCCGCCTAGGGAGAACTCCACCCGATCGGTATTTCGGGAATATCTGTTCAGCTGGGAGGTGCCGAAATCGTCGGTCATGAATTCGAAGTGACCCTGTGTAATCTTACTGGAACCCTCTTTGGTTACCATGCTGACCACCGCAGATTGAACGTTACCGTATTCCGGATCAAATCCGTCTTTCTGAACGGAGATCTCTTCGATGTTGGACGAAGAGACGTTCATGCCGCCGGTAACCCTTCCCAAACCACCCAGAAGGTCACGCGTCTCCACCCCATCCACGATATACAATGCCTCACCCGCTCTGCCGCCCCGGATGTGGAGCTCGTTGGCCTTGGTGACGAAACCCACCTGGGTAGCCAAGATCTCGGATATCTCCTTTACCGGCATGTTCTTGATGTCGTCAGTGGAGATGTTTCTGATGCTGGAGGTAACACCCTTATCAATCACCTTTCTTTCCCCCAGCACGGTCACACCCTTCACCTCAATGGCTGAAGCTTTCAGTTTAAAATTCTGTTCAGTGGTACGATCAGTCGTTACCTTTACATCCTTGGCTGTTACTGAAATATAGCCGATGAGCGATGCGGTGATCGAATAGGTGCCGGGGGGGATGTTGAGGATATAATAGGAACCATCCGCACCAGCCATGTTGCCCAAGGTGGTTCCATCGATACGGATGGAAGCACCCGGCAGCTCGGCGCCGGTCTCCTCGTCGATAATCCGTCCCGATATCTTGCCAGTGATACCCGCATCAGCAGAGACATACATTAACAAGAAAAACGACAGCCCCATCAGAACGATCCAAAGCGTTCCTTTAGAAAATCGCTCCATGATTACTCCTTTCTCTTTTTTTGTTCTTCTCTTCTGATCATATTACCTATAACTCCGATCACAAAAAATAACGAATCAATAACGTAACTTTATCTTTTATTGTCAAGAGTTTTTTAAAATCCGATTCAAAAAAAATTGGACCTATTCACCTCCTTAATCATCTGAGATTTCGTTGTTGCAACCCCATCATATCTTTTTCTTCAAATCGAACTGGCATCTTTTCCTCAAAGTTGTTTCTCCGTCACCATCGAAAGAACATTCCGTCCAAACGTGCAAGATATATAACTGCATCTTGGCAATATACAAAATCCATACCCAAAAATCAAATCGCACGAATTTTATCCGTTTTATTAACTTCATTATTTACAAGGAGTTATTAGTATGGTAGGATGGTATTAATCTCATAATACTTAACTGGTTTACAGTCTCACGCAAAAACCTGCGAGAGAAGATTTTTCATTCTTCCTAGTCCTTTGAAAAGGATGGAATTACAGAATTCGCAGAAATCGACGGATTTTTTCTTCAATTTAGTATGAATTTTCGAATAATAATCAAATCTTGTAACTTACATTCTAAAATTCCATTGTGAAGTCTTGTATTTGCTCTCTTTCAAAGCGTACGCTCTATTGAACTCATCAGCGGAGACGGAAGAATCAGTCATCTCCGCGTCAAAGATTTTGCTGAAACCTGCTTTCAAAGATGAAATCAACTCTCTGAATTCTATTTCCCGTTTCAAAATCTCCTCCAGGTTAGTCGAACTTACTTCCAAGTCACGTTTTACTTTTTCCGCTGAACTTTCCGGTGGAAGGAAATCAGCCAAATTGTATCTCCCTTTTCCGGTCAGGATGGAACCATGTTGGATGAAGCTTTCCTTTGCCGACAAATCAAGGTGAGCGCAGAACCGTCTCTGCGCACTTCCGATAAGTTTCCTCCCGTTTACCGTTATCTCATAACGCGAGGTGCTGATGAAACAAGGTTTAGCAACAATTGTGGGTGCGGATGACGATTCCAACTCTCTGGCAGGTTTAACCCACTCCCCCTCTATGCCTAAAATGAGTAAGGACTCCAACAATGCCCGACTTATTATTCGATAAGTCTGAAGCGTATTCCTACCCAGTTCGGGGAATTCAGAAGCGGATGCACACACGCTGTAGGTCAATTCGCTGTCGTGCAAAACCGCTCTTCCGCCGGTGATCCTCCTCACCACATCTATGTGAAGATCTCGACATTTTTCCAGGTCAACAGTTTTAGCTGTGGTTTGAGAATACCCCAGGGAGATGCCGGCTGGATTCCATTGGTATAGACGTAAAATTGGAGGGGAATTTGATTCCTGGCAGGAGACCAGCAGGGCTTCATCCAGTGCCATATTAAAGAAAGCATCATTGTATCCGGTTGAAATAAATCTCCATGGTTTCATTGCAGTGGTCAGTGGTGAGTGATTAGTGGTCAAGGGATGGTGGAAAGTCGAGTGATTAGTGTTCTAATCATCTTTCTCAATTCAATTATTTTATACTCGATCTCACCCAAAACTTTTTCGTTGATGTATCCTAAATCCTTCGCAATTATTAATTATGTATGTAATTCCGCTGATCCGAGCGAGATATAAAGAAATTGTTTGAACTTGAGGAGTGTGTTGTCTGGCTTGCCCCTTTAGCGATATTGGAAGGAATTGAGATAGCTGCTCGTTTTAATTGATCACTCAAAACATAAGTTTCCTCTTTCGGAAATTTATTTATAACTCGATAGATTTCTTTAATTAATTCAATACCTTTCTGCCATATCAGCAGATCCTTATAACTTTTTACCTTCTCACCCACTTTTACACCTGCCAAACTGACAATCGGTCACTGTTCACTGTTTTCTGTTTTCTGAACCTCCCCCAGAAATTTATCGATATTCTGCAAAGCCATCCGGGCTGCCTTCTGCTCCGCTTCCTTCTTGTTCTTTCCCACCCCTTCTCCCATTTTCCTTCCTTTGGTTGATACCTCGATGGTAAATCTCTTTTGGTGGTCCGGTCCGTGCTCTTCGGTGACCTCATATTTGGGGAGTCCCAATCCCAAAGCCTGCATATACTCCAGAAGCTCCCCTTTGAAGTTGTGAAATGTCCGGTCGGAGGTGATCTCCAAGCATTTCTCCAATATCTGATTACGGATCATCCTCTCTGCCGGCGCCAACCCCCCGTCCAAGAAAACGGCACCGATCACCGCCTCATAAGCATCCGAAACGATGGAGCTCCGGTCCCTGCCTCCCGACTTCTCCTCCTCCTCACTTATCCTCAGATATTTTCCCAAGGTGATGGACCGGGCTATCTGACTCAAATTGGCTTCGCTCACCAGGGTGGATTTCAATTTGGTCAGATCCCCTTCATTTTTATCGAGGAAGTTTTCAAACAAAAACCGGCTGGTCACCATTCCCAGAACAGAATCCCCCAAAAACTCCAGCCTCTCGTTTGCCCATAGATCCCCGTTAGGCGGAGCATTCAGATAAGACCGGTGGGTTAAAGCCCTTTCCAAAAGCTCCCGGTTTTTGAAACGGTACCCCAGTTTTCGCTCCAACTCGGTATGAGCCTTTGATATTTTGCTCCTGAAGAGGTATCTCTGCAACAATGTAGGCAGGTGAAGCGACATGGATGGCTGCTTTAAAATCGGGAAAAGGATAAAAAACTCGACACCACCAGAGGGCTATTTTTAACCGCTCACTCTATCGATGCATATGGAATTTAAAAGCTTTTTAAAGACAATTAAAGTGTGAAATTTTTTGAACCTTTCTTTTAATTTGCTTCTCTGAACTTGGGCAATAAATCGATTCTTATGGAACAAACTTTTTTATCGCGATAGAGATGTTGTGTCCGCCAAATCCGAAGGAGTTGCTCAAAGCCACAGTTATCTCCGCTTTTCGCATCTGGTTGGGGACATAATCCAAATCGCACTCCGGATCGGGAAATTCATAGTTGATGGTGGGATGGAGGATTCCCTCCTCTATCGATTTGATGGTGGCAATCAGCTCCACCGCTCCACCCGCGCCGAGAAGATGACCGATCATGGACTTGGTGGAATTCACCGGAGTCCGGTAAGCTTTTTCTCCCAAAACCGCTTTTATGGCTTGGGTCTCGGTGACATCATTCAGATCGGTCGAGGTTCCGTGAGCGTTTATGTAATGCACTGCATCCGGGGTAAGACCGGCATCCTTCAGGGCTGATCTCATCGCCCGAATAGCTCCGTCCCCTCCCGGGGCCGGGGCGGTAATATGGTAAGCATCAGCGGTCTGACCCACTCCCGCGATCTCGGCATAGATTTTCGCACCTCTCTTTTGGGCGTGCTCTAAGCTTTCCAGGATCAGTATTCCAGCCCCCTCTCCCATCACAAACCCGTCCCTTTGCTTGTCGAAGGGACGGGAGGCTTTTTGAGGTTCCTGGTTGCGGGTGGATAAAGCCCGGGCGGAACAGAATCCGGCAAACGATACCGGGGTAATGGCCGCCTCACTCCCTCCGCAGATCATCACCTCCGCCTCCTCCCGCTGAATGATCTTAAAAGCATCGGCAATGGCATGGGCGCCGGAAGCACACGCGGATACGGTGGCATAGTTGGGTCCCTTGAAATTGAAACGCATGGAGATCAATCCCGCGCACATGTCCACGATCATCATGGGGATGAAAAAGGGACTTACCCGGCCGGGACCTTGATTTAAAAGAATGGAATGTTGCTTCTCAAAAGTATCTATGCCTCCGATTCCGCTCCCCACCACCACTCCGGCTCGTTCCGGATCCAGGACATCCGAATTCAACTTGGCATCGTCAAAAGCTTGTTGAGCGCCGGCGATGGCATATTGCTGATTTAAATCCATCCTCCGCGCTTCCTTTTTATCAATATAGATGGAGGGATCGAAGCTCTTGATCTCTCCGGCAATCTGGGTGGTGAATTGAGAGGGATCAAATCGGCTGATCCGATCTATACCGGATGCACCTGTCTTAAGATTCTCCCAGAATTCTCCCAAGGTATTCCCTACCGGGGTGACCACCCCCATCCCCGTAACCACTACTCTTCTCAAATGAACGACTCGACCTTCCATAAATAACCTCTTGAAATTATCCGGTGGTTTGATGTTTCTCTATGTATTCGATGGCCTGCCCTACTGTGGTGATCTTCTCTGCCTCCTCATCCGGGATCTCCAGTTTAAACTCCTCCTCCAAAGCCATAACCAGCTCCACCGTATCCAGGGAGTCTGCTCCTAAGTCCTCAATGAATTTCGCCTCCCTGGTTGCCTGATTTTCCTCCACCCCCAGCTGATCGATCACAATCTTTTTCACTCTTTCTTCTACTGACATACCTTTCTCCTCCTTTTATTTTATGATGATTAAAATTGCAATTTTCTTCACCATTATTTACATCGGAGCATTTCAATCGCCGGACCTGAGGATCTGAAGTTTTCCGTTGAAGATGGGTTCGCCTGTGGTAAAAAGCTTCAGGTTATCGACTACAGGTGATAAGAGAATTTACTGGTCAAGTTGATGCTTGACCCTCCCGATTATTCACATTAAAAGACCTCCGTCCACTTGAATCACCTGGCCGGTGATGTAACCGGCTTGATCCGAGACCAAAAACGCCACTAAATCAGCCACCTCCTCCGGCGTTCCCGCTCTTTTCAGCGGAATCAAGTTGAGGAAACCCTCCTTCGCTGCCGTAGGAAGATTTTCGGTCATAGCCGTTTCGATATATCCGGGAGCCACCGCATTCACCGTGATTCCCCGGCCAGCCAGCTCTTTGGCTACGGATTTGGTCAGCCCGATCAATCCCGCCTTGGATGCGGCATAGCTGGACTGCCCCACGTTCCCCATCAATCCGATGACCGACGAGATATTGACTATCCTTCCGTATCTCTGTTTCATCATGACTGGAGCCACCCTTTTAATCAGATTAAACGCTCCTTTCAAGTTTATCTTAATCACCTGATCCCAGTCATCCTCCGGAATTCGCACCAGAAGCGCATCTTTGCTGATACCCGCATTGTTGACCAGAACGTCTATATTAGGAAAATTATCCAATACCTTTTTAATCAACCCCTCCACCTGATAAGAATCCGATACGTCCGCATGAAAAGCTATCGCCCTTGCTCCTTTGTTCTGAATTTCTAAAGCTGTCTCTTGAGCCAAGCTGAAATTCAAATCAGCGATGACCACATTCGCTTTCTCCTGAGCCAATTTCAGCGCTATGGCTTTACCGATTCCCTGCGCCGCTCCAGTTATCAATGCTACTTTGCCATCCAAGCTCATCTTCCCTGTCTCCGCACACTTTTGAATCCAACCAAAGAATTTAACCAGCTTTGGTTACGATCATTTCAGTAAATTTATCTATATCGGCGAACTTATCCATTCCGAAACCCCGGACGTCTTTGAACGATCTCTTCAGAAGCCCCTGCAGTACCTTTCCCGGACCGATTTCCACAAAACTTCTGACCCCCTCCTGGTACATCCGTTCCGTGGATTGATGCCACAAAACCGGCATGGTGATTTGGTCCGCCAGAAGCTTTTTGATCTGAGCCGGATCAGAAACCGGCTCAGCATTCACATTTGCAACCACCGGAACAGAAGGTCTCTTTACCTCGATTTCTTCGATTACGCTTTTGTATTTCTCCTGAGCCGGACGCATCAGCTCGGAGTGATAGGCTCCCGCCACCTCCAAAGGGATCGCCCTTTTCGCCCCCATCTCTTGGGCCAGCTTTATTCCCCTCTCCACCGCTTTGATCTCCCCGGAGATGGCAATCTGATCCGTGCCGTTGAAATTGGCCGGCTGGATGATGCCATAATCCGAAGCTTCCTGACATATTGACCATACCTGTTCTTTCGATAGCCCGATAATGGCCGCCATAGTTCCCCGGTTCTGGTCGCAGGCCTCCTGCATCAGCTGGCTGCGGTTCTTTACCGCCCAAAGCCCGTCCTCAAAAGATAGAGCCCCGGCTGCCACCAAAGCAGAATACTCTCCCAGGCTATGACCGGCAGTGTATACCGGCTTGATGTCATGATCTTTTACCAGCATCCACAATGCTATGCTATGCGTGAAAATAGCAGGCTGAGTATACCGGGTCTGGACCAAAACTTCAGCCGGCCCCTCAAAACAGATCTTGGCCAAATCAAAACCCAGGATCTTCTCGGCGACAGAATACAACTCTTTGACCGATGAACTGGCATCATAAAGATCTTTCGCCATCCCCACATACTGCGAACCCTGCCCGGGGAACAAATATGCGATTTTTTCCATATATTACACCGTCATTTTTTTACTGACCTTAAAAAGCGCGTAGTGAAACCTTTATCGATCAATAACGAAGACTAAAATCGAACGGATCACTCCAAAAACATAAAATCTCTGCTACACGCTTTGAAGTATTTACTAGGATTTGGTTAAAGATCACTAGTACTGTTCTCGTTTTTACCACCTTATCACCGCTGACCCCCAGGTAAAGCCTCCGCCAAAGGCGACTAAGACGGTGTTTGTTCCCTCTTTGATCAATCCCTTCCTCCTGGCTTCATCCAAAGCGATCGGAACCGACGCGGCAGAGGTATTTCCATAGCGGTCGATGTTAACATAAACTTTCTCCATAGGGAGCTTCAGCCTTTTTGCCAAAGCCTCTATGATCCTGATGTTGGCTTGATGCGGTATCACCAAGTCTATTTCCTCCGGGGAAAGACCCACCTTTTGAATGATATGCACTGCCGCATCTTCCATTGCCCTGACTGCTGATTTGAATACCTCACTCCCCTCCATCTGTATATATTGTTGCTTGAGATCTATATTCTCCTTGGTAAGAGGAACTTTGGTTCCCCCGACCGGTATATGGAGAAGATTCGCCAAAGATCCGTCCCCGGATAGAAAGGTGCCTAAAATCCCCTTCTCTTCAGTGGTGGCTGAAACCACCGCAGCTCCGGCTCCATCCCCGAAAAGAACACACGTATTTCTATCACTCCAATTGGTAATTTTCGATAGGGTCTCCACCCCGATCACCAGCACATTCTTGTGCTGGCCGTTTGTGATAAAGGCGGAGGCGACGGAAAGGCCATAGATGAATCCAGAGCAGGCCGCTGCGATATCCATAACCGCTGCTTTTTTAATCTTCAGCTTATCCTGGAGTATGCAGGCGGTGGATGGTAAAAGGTAATCCGGAGTTACCGTCCCCACCAGGATTAAATCGATTTGATCCGGCTGAAGTCCGGCTTCATTCAAAGCGATCTTGGAAGCTTCAAAGGCTAAATCGGAGGAAACCATGCCATCTTCCACTATCCTTCTTTCTTTTATTCCTGAACGGGTAATGATCCACTCGTTCGAGGTTTCCACCATTTTTTCCAAATCGAAGTTGGTGAGAATCCTGGGCGGAGTAAACGAACCCGTGCCGACGATCTTTGGATATATCTTCTTGTTCATGTTACCCTTATAAATGCATGCGGGTAATATCTTCTAGATAAAACCAGACCAGCCGCATCCGAATTAGTTGGTCGATTGTACTATTCTTCTCTCTTTCAATGCCTGGATGATGTGTTGATTGACATTCTCCCTGATCATCTCGGCGGAGAGCTTCAATGCGTTTTTGATGGCTTTGGGGGGAGATTGTCCGTGACAGATGATGCATACCCCGTTCACCCCCAATAAAGGCGCACCCCCGTACTCGGTGTAATCCAACACCTTTCTTAAATCTCTAATGGAAACCTTTACCAAAAAAGCACCCAACCGGAAAAGAATACTCTCTTTTACTCTTTTCTTCACCAGCCAGGTTAAGTATCCGTCGATGCTCTCGGTAAATTTCAAGACAATATTCCCTACAAACCCGTCACATACCACCACGTCACACGTCCCCTTAAGAACGTCCCGACCCTCCACGTTTCCGATGAAATTTAAGGAACGATCTTCGTTCAACAGTTTGTGTGCCACCAAAGTCACCTCGTTCCCCTTGGTGCTTTCCTCTCCGATAGAGAGAAGCCCGATGCGAGGATGGGGCTTTTTGAAAATGTAATTGGTATAGACCGATCCCATCACTCCAAACTGGTAGAGGTTGGAAGCTTTACATTCAGCATTGGCTCCCACGTCCAGGATCACCACTATCCCTTTCTCCGTAGGGAGAAACGAAGCTATGGCCGGACGTTGTATCCCCTCCAGCCTCCCCAGGGTCATCAGGGCATGGGTCATCACCGCACCGGTGTTTCCGCTGGAGATGAAGCCATCCACCCGTTTCTCCTTCAGCAGATTCATCCCCACCGCTATGGAGGAATCCTTCTTCTTCAAGCTCTCCACGGCTTCGTCCTCCATGGTGATCCTTTCCGAGGCGTGTTGTATGATCAAAGGCAGATCCGTGACTTTCAGGCGATCCAGTTCCCCCCGTATCTTTTCTTTCTCCCCCACCAGAACCATCTCCAGATTGGCATGATTCTCCCGATATGCCCAGATCGAACCTTCCACTTCCGAAGCGGGTGCGAAATCTCCCCCCATAGCATCCACCGCTATTCTAACCTTTTCATTATGCCGGCTTATGGATTCTTCGAACATATCATACCCTTCCACACATACAAAAATTCGTTCGGGGTAACTTCCAGGATGATTTTAAGTCTCTTTCGGAGTTATAACCTGTCTACCCTTGTAGTATCCGCAATTGGCGCAAATGCGATGCGGCAGCTTGGGTTGATGGCAATGTGAGCATTCCACTAAATTAGGAGTATCCAGTTTCCAATGGGTGCGTCTTTTGGCTCCCCGGGTTTTTGAATGTCTTCTTTTAGGCAGTGGCATATATTTTCCCTTTCAATAATATTTTACTTAATATGGTTTTTCTCACATTTACCTTAATAAATACGATTCAAGGGTTCAAGTGTCTTTTGGTTTCTCATCTAACAATAATCTTTCAACCTTCTTTCCGTCTATACTTCTATTTGATTTGAGTCAACAGACTATACTTAAAAATGGGGTCCAAGGATTCGAGGGTGCAAGTATTTTCTTGTTTGATACAATAAACGATTCAAGCAATTCCCTGGGGAAAGGTAACTTATGAGTGATGCTGCTACCTTTTGCTTCTTTTCACCGCTGCGTTTTTCTTCAGCAATCCCTTCAGCATATCCCACCGGGGATCGGTTTTCTCTATGACGCAGTGACAGTGGGATTTATTTAGATCGGTTCCGCAGACTGGACATAATCCTTTGCACTCCTCGGAACATAGAGGTTTAAGGGGTAAAGAGAGGATAATCGCCTCTCTCACCAGATCATCCAAGACAAAATAAGAGGAGGAGGGATCAGCCACGAAAAAGCTGTCTTCCTCCGAATTCGTTCTCTCCAAGGTTCCGGACAGGTCAATTACAAAGTCCAGATCCGCAGATTGTTCTTCCTCGAATCTCAAAAGACAACGGGAGCATTCCAGATTCACCGGAGCGGTGATCTTACCCCGGCAGATCAACTGATCCTTGCTTTTGGAGACTGTTAGCTCGACTTTAACCGGCTTATCAAACTCAACTCCCTCTGCTTGAAGCTTTAAATCAGCGGGAGCTTCCCCCAGTTGAATCTTTTGACTAAAATCCTCCGATGTCCTTTTCAGCTCTATCTTCATGGCGTTCAATATTAAACAAACTATGAAAAATTGTCAAGATAAAAATTAGTCAAGCCTATCCACAGGATAAGCTTGAATACCATACACATACGAGTAAAAGACGCAATAGTTGGAATTATCACTAATAACCGGGCCAGAGTAATCTTTTCCCGCAATGCGGAATTTGTTTTCCGAAAATTGCAGAAAGGATTTCAGACCTGCAGTTTGAACAGAATCAAGTGATGAACTTAATCATCGCAGGCTATTTTTTAATAAACAAATTTTCATCCACGGGCACGTTGATACTCAACTCCAAAATTTTTGTTTCAGCGTATTTTTTTCCGTCCGCATGGGTTATTTTATGAAAGGGGAGTTTTACCCCCGAGACCTCCTGGAAGTCCGAAAAAATCTCCTCGAAGTTGGCAGGTCCCATCATCCCTCTTCCCCGGTATGAATCTTTTACCGGAAGATGAGTGGCTTGATCCGCAAATATCTTCATCTCGTTTCCGGACGGATCGGAGACCAACAGGATATCCAGCTTTTTATCCTCGAAATCCTCCACTCCCAGATATTGCACCTGCAAGTTGTCTGCCTGAAACAAATTGACGAAGGCGCGGAAACGATCCGCTTTCATCTCATTCAGTTGGGACTCCGGTAAATCCTGCGTGCCCTGGGCCGAAACCACCCAACCCTTTTCCCCGTCGCAAACCTGGGTGAAACCACCGAAGGGGGTAGTCATCTCCTGATTGAATTTATAGGGGAACACCACGGTGGAATTGACCGACATCTGGAATTCACCCTGGGGTGAGGAAGCGGAGATCTCTGCTTTGGTAACCGTGTTCTTGATGTTGGCAAAAGCCTGTTTCCCCCCGCAAGCAGCAATCATTTTATCAAAAATCTCCTTGCCCTTGGCTAAAGATGCCTCCGAGGCTTGGGGAATCTCTTTCTTAGCTAAAGGCGAGGTTTCGGGAATGGTGATATCTATGGTATCCACCTGACCTAAAACCGAAAGCGATTGATCGAAATCCTCAGGTCTCCCCACTGTTAAAATCACCATATCGTCCGGATGAAGGTGGGATTGGGCTGCTTTCAAGATGTCGGCCTTGGTGACCTTCTCGATCTCCGTTTTGGTTTTCTGTAGAAAAGTAAGCGGTAATCCATAATACTCGTAGAACATCAAACGCTCCACTATCTTCTGTTTGGTGTCGAACTTGAAAGCAAACGAATTCAAGTATCCCTCCTTAGCCCGGTTCAGCTCCTCATCCGTAACCTCCTCAGTGGTGAGCCTCTTTATCTCCTCCTTCATATATTGGATGGCTTCCACCGTGGATTGGGATTTGGTCTGGCACAAGACATAGAAGGTGCCAGGGTAACCAGCATTACAGTTATAGGCACCAGAGACATGATAAGCCAAACCCTCTTCTGATCTTACCTTTTTGAACAAACGGGAGGAAAAGCTTCTGCCGAAGATGCTGTTCATCACGGTTAAGGCGAAGTAATCCGGATCGTTTATTCTGCCACCGATATGCCCCAGATAGATATTGCTCTGGTTGATGTCTTCCTTCTTAACCAGGTCGACTGAGGAACGATATTTATAATCCACCTTTGGAAAATCCAAAGCTTCAGCTTTTGCCGCTTTCCACCGGACAAACGCTTTTTTGATTTTCTGAAGCATCTCCGCAGTTTTGAAATCTCCCCACACACCAATGATCACCGAATTGGGATGGAAATATATCTGGTGAAACTCTATCAAGTCTTCACGTTTGATATTGTCGATGGTATAGTATTCGGTGGTCCGGGCATACGGACTTTGGGCGCCGTAGATCAACCGGTTGAATTCCCGGTTGGCGATCTGTCCTACGAAGTCGTTCCTCCGGGAGATGCCACTTTTTTGTTCCACTTTGGCTAAATCGATTTTGTCTTGTTCGAATTTGGGATCCATCAGGATGTCTGCTAAGACGGAGAGTCCTTTATCCATATCCTCTTTTAGAACTGACATCGAGACGGCACCTTCAGTCGATCCTATCCAGGTTTCGATGGATGCCCCCAATCTCTCCAGCTCATCGTCGATCTGATCCCCGCTTCTTTTCCCCGCGCCGCCGGTTCGCATCACCGAGCCGGTGATCTCCGCCAATCCTGTCTTATCCCCAGGCTCATACACCGAACCGGTCCTTATTTTGGCGGATAACTCAATCATGGGTAGGGCGTGATCTTCCGCCAAAAAGATTATCATCCCATTGGGAAGCACTTGCCTCTTCACTTCCGGAAGCTTCAGATCCCCCATGGGGGGATACTTTAAATCCTTGTAACTGGCCTGTGACCAGATAACCGGGGTGATGAATAGAACCGAAAATATCACCAGAAAAATGAGCTTAAAGCTCCTTATGGTTTTAAGCATGGTCCTTCTCCTCTTGCATAGATTTATTTGCTAAATTGTGAATCTGTTATCCGCTATTTTCTTTTCGTCATTCGTCATTTATTTTATAGTTACCAATTCTGCCACCGTCCGGTTTGATTTTTTCAGATACTCATTTGCCACCTGCTTAACATCAGCAGCATTGACTCGGTTTATCCGATCGAGTTCAGTAAATAAATTTCTCCAATCGCCGGAAATGACCTGATAAGAGGTGAGCTGAAGTGCCATACCCAGATTTGATTTCAGACCCCTTAAGAAATTAGCTTTAGCCCGGGTTTTGATGGCGACTAAATCTGCCGTGGAAATGGTATCAGTCTTGACTTTCTCTATCTCTTGATAGATTATCTCCTCGCACTCTTTATTGGTGTGATCTTTGGCCGGAACAGCATAGAAACAAATCAAGCTGGGATATTTCTCTGCAGGAAACACTGGTATTGCCCCGACTGCTACTGCGATTTTTTTATCCTTCACCAATATCTTATAAAGTTCCGAAGTTCTACCACCACCCAGATAATCCGCAACAGCACTGATGGCAGCATTATCCGGATGGGTAACATTCGGACGGTGATAGCCTATCATCAAAATCGGTTGAGATTTATCCTCAACCTCCACCCTTTTTTCCCCCAGCTGTTCCGGTTCCCTGGTTCTCACCGGTGGAGGATATTCTCCCTTAGGGATCTTCCCGAAATATTTCTCCGCTAATACTATCACCTCTTGCGGATTCACATCCCCCACGATTCCAATGGTTAGATTATTCGGAACATAATACTTTTTCAGATACTCTTCTGCCTGTTGACGGGTCATGGACTCAAGATCGGACATATGCCCCAACACTTCATGGTGGTATGGATGAGCTTTGTATGCCATCGCCATGAACTCTTCGAATAACTTCCCCCAAGGATTACTCTCCACTCCCAGTCTCCGCTCCTCCATCACCACATCCTTTTCCTTATAAAATTCCCGCAGTACCGGATGAATGAACCGATCCGATTCCAATGACATCCAGAGCTCCAGCTTGTTTGAAGGGAAGCTGTAGATATAACAGGTTTGATCATTGGAGGTAAAAGCGTTCAATCCCACCCCACCCTCCTCTTCCACGATAGAGCCAAGCTGGTTGCTGATCACATATCCTCTGGCCTCATCTTGAGCTTTAGTAAATTCCTCCCCCAATTTTTTCAGCTTCTCCTGATCGGTTCGGTCTCCTTTGTCTCTCTCTTTTAGTATTTCATCAAACAAGCTATCCTCTTGGGCTATGGCCTTTTGTTCGTTGTCGTAATCTTTGGTTCCGATGGTAGAGGTTCCCTTGAATGCCATGTGCTCAAACAGATGAGATATCCCGGTGATGCCGGTCAACTCATTGTTCGAGCCGACATTGGCATAGGTACAGAAGGAGACCACCGGTGCCTCGTGTCTTTCCAGGATTATGAATTTAAGCCCGTTGGAAAGAGTATACTCCGTCACACTGTTTTCGATCTCCTTGAACGAATCGACCGCTTTCTTCTGTTCTGCGGAAGACCAGGAGAAAAATAGGAAAACGAAAAACACAGTCAGAACCAAACTCCAACTCTTGGACATAAGAATCCAACCTCCTTTGGAATTATTGAAATTTGTTTTGGCGAAGTTTTGCTTCCAGTTACCCATACCTTTTCAATTTAATTAAATATGTCACTTTGTCAAGGTGGTCGTTGATTTTTTAAAGAATCATCACCCTTTCTCTGTAACATATTTTTCAACCATTGCGAAAAAATGATCTTGTGCTGGGGATGCTTCCTCCCCTTTTGTGCCTTTGATTTTCATAAAACATCATCCCTGTAATGAACCGATTGTTTTCCTCTTTTAAACTGTGACTGCTTTTTCTTTTATTGACTAACTTTATCCGCTTGGTTATATTCTTGGTCTAATCACTCCCGGGTGAACGATCAGCCAGAGTGCATAGATGGTTTACGGGAGAGGAAAAGATGTTCTTGGAATCCATCGGAGGCGGGAATGGAAAAAGTGAAAATCGGCGTAGTCGGAGTGGGGCATCTGGGCGATCATCACTCTCGCATCATTTCTCATCTTCCAGAGGCAGAGTTGATAGGGGTGGTGGACATCGATCATGAAAAAGCCCAAAGAGCGGCAGGGAAATATAATACCAGATATTTCGAAAAGCTGGAGGACCTTTTAGCCGAGACAGATGCCATCAACCTGGTGGTTCCGACTACGGTTCATTATCCTCTGGCACTTATGATATTGGAAAGAGGAAAGAATCTTCTGATCGAAAAACCGATAACCGAGACGGTGCCACAGGCAGAGGAAATCATTAATCTGGCTCGAAGGAGAAATCTGATCCTCCAGGTGGGACATATCGAGAGATTTAATCCGGTCTTTAAAACCGTGGATAAGTATCGACCGGAGCCGAAGTTCATCGAATCCCACCGGCTGGCGCAATTCAACCCCCGTGGTACCGACGTGGCGGTGATCCTGGACCTGATGATCCACGACCTGGATCTGATATTGAACCTGGTAAAAAGCCCGCTTAAACAGATAGAGGCAGCAGGCGTGGGGGTCATAGCTGAAAGCGAGGATATCTGTAATGCCCGGCTCACTTTCGAAAACGGCTGTGTGGCTAACGTCACCGCCAGCCGGATCTCCGCCCGGGCACTGCGCAAGATGAGACTTTTCCAAAAAGACTCCTATATCTCCCTCGATTTCCTCACCAAGACGGTGGAGGTGTACCGGCTGGTGGAGGTGGAGCGGTTATCCGAGGAGGAGAAGGAAAAGAAAACCGTGGTGGGTAACATCCCGGTGGGAAAGGTGGGAAAGACGGTAATCTATGAGAGACCGGAGGTCGAGGATCGGGACATGCTTACCGCGGAGATAAAATCGTTCATAAATTCGGTTAAAACCAAAACTCCCCCGGTGGTCTCCGGAGAAGACGGCAAGAGAGCTTTGGAGGTGGCGCTGGAAGTCAAGGAGAAAGCAGAAGAACATAAGAAAAGAAGTCTGCTTTAGAAATTCGCACCAGCCAGCTGGTGCACTTTTGTTTAAGTGTACTCCTGTTTGCTCACCTAAAGGTACGCCCTACAGTTCGATACAGCCATACGTTCTAATATGAGTGATTTGAAAAAAATAATGATCATCGCCGGGGAAGCATCCGGTGACCTGCATGGATCCGGTCTGGTCAGAGAGCTGAAGAGGATGAATCCAAATCTGGAGATCTTTGGCTTGGGCGGGGATAAGATGAGAAAGGAGGGGGTCGAACTCATCTTTCACATCGATCAGCTTTCCATCATGGGATTCTGGGAAGTGATGAAAAATTTAAGTTTCATCCGGCAGGTGATGAGAACTATGATTTCCGCCGCTGAAACCAGAAAACCAGATCTCGCCGTCCTGATCGACTATCCCGGATTCAATTTAAGATTTGCCCGTAAGGTCAAGAGCCTGGGCATTCCGGTAACATATTACATCAGCCCCCAGGTTTGGGCCTGGGGTGGAAACCGGGTCAAAAAGATGCAAAACTTAATCGACCGGATGATAGTTATCTTCCCTTTTGAGAAACCGATTTACGATAAGTTCAATATAACTTGCGAATTTGTAGGTCATCCCCTGCTGGAGGTGACCAGACCGGTCCTGTCATTGGAAGACTTTCAGAAGAAATTCAACTTGAGAAAAAACGACTTAGTGGTTGGGCTTCTTCCCGGTTCCCGCTGGCAGGAGGTGGAAAAGATACTCCCCATTATGTTGGAGTCCTGCCGGATCTTAAACCCGAGAATCAAAAACCTAAGGCTGCTTCTGGGGCTGGCCCCCACCATTAACAAAGAAAAGGTGGAAAGCTTGTTGGGCTCGGTGAATTTGCCCGTTGCCATAGCCGAGAATTTGACCTATGACGTAATGAAGCATTCCAATCTGCTTCTGATCACCTCCGGCTCTGCTACGCTGGAATGCGCCATTTTGGGGACTCCGTTTCTGGTCCTGTATCGGACGAGTTTCTGGACTTATCTGGTGGCAAAGAGCCTGATCAACATCCCCCATATTGCATTGACCAATGTGGTGGCGGGTAAGAAGATCGTGCCGGAGTTCATTCAGAAGAAAGCCATTCCACAGAAGATAGCCGATGAGATGTACGATATTCTGAACGACCAGAAAAGATATAAAACCATTCAAGGTGAGTTGGAGAAGGTGAAAGGGAAATTGGGAGAGGAGGGAGCATCCTGGAAAGCGGCACAGATCGTGATGGGGATGATGAAGCAGGACGAAAATCGAATGCCCTGCTGATAAAACGAAACGAGTCTTCCCCTCACCCCTCTAAAGAGAGGGAATAAATGTGAGGGGAAATATCTAATCCCGTTAGATGAAAAAGTTGCTGAGACAAAAATTTGACAAGCTGCTTTTATTTCTGGCATCCTGGATAGGTCCGATCTTGATCTACCTAATGGGAATGACGCTGAGAACAGAGTGGGCGGGTTTGGAAACCCTCAATAAATTGAGAAAAGAGAAAAAATCAGTGATCTACGCTTTCTGGCACGGAAGGATGCTTATCTTCGTATACACGCATCGCCGGCAAAGGGCTCATGTTTTAATCAGCCAGCATCGGGATGGTGAATACATCGCCCGGATCATCCACCAGCTGGGATTCGTCTCGGTAAGGGGGTCCACCACCCGGGGCGGTCCCAAAGCCATCTTTGAAGTATGTGAAAAGATATCCGCGGGATTTGACGTAGCCATCTCCCCGGACGGACCCAAAGGTCCCGGATTTCAGGTTCATCCCGGCATTCTTTACGTAGCCCAGAGAAGCCAAATGCCCATCCTCCCCATCACCAACTCCGCCCAACGCCGCTGGAATCTATCCAGCTGGGACAAATTCTTGATTCCCCAACCGTTTTCTAAGACAGTGATCATGCTGGGGAATCCGATGTATGTTCCAGTTGAAGCCACCCCGGAAGAACTGGAGGAGAAAAGAAGGGAATTGGAAAACGAGCTTTTAGGGATAACCCGAATGGCTGACGATTATTTTACAAAATGAATCAAACACCATCTCAAAATCAGGAGCAAATTTCCCCGGAATCCAAAACATAAAAATGTTCACAGTCTACAACCTTCTATTAAATCTCGCTTTTATCCTTTCTTTCCCCTATTTGCTACTCAGAGCAGCATGGGGCAAGCACGGGATCAAAGAAAGAATGGGATTTCTGTCCAAAGACAAATTGGAAAAAATCTCTTCAAAAAAGGTCATCTGGTTCCACGCCGCCTCGGTGGGAGAGATCAAGGCTCTCTCCACCATCATCCCCCAGGTTAGGAAAGATCATCCCGAATATACTTTGGTGGTATCCACCATCACTAAATCCGGCAGAAAAGAGGCGGAGAGGATTCTGAAAGAAATCGAGTTTGTCTTCCTTTTGCCAGTTGATTTAAAAAGATTCGTAGGGAGGGCTTTGGATAAAATCCAACCCAAAGCTTTGATCCTGGTGGAAACCGAGCTTTGGCCCAATCTGATAGGGGAAGCGAAAAAAAGGGGATGCTTTATGGCAATGATCAATGGAAGGATCTCCCATCGCTCCTTTAAAAGATATCTTACGGTAAGAAGCCTTTTTAAACAGACTCTATCCTGTTTTGATCTATTATGCGTTCAAACGGAGGAACATAAGGAGAGGTTGATCAGGTTAGGTGCCGATCCGGACAAAATAAGGGTAACGGGTAATCTGAAATTCGACCGCCTGCTTTATGTAAGCGAAAGTTCAAGCAAAGACCAACTCAAGAAGAAACTCGGCATCCCGGATAAATACCTGGTGATCATCGGGGGAAGCATCAGGTCGGGTGAGGAACAGATCTTGTTGCGGGTTTTTGTAAAGCTAAAGTCAGAAAAGGACAACCTGATTTTCATACTTGCCCCCAGACATTTAAACAAACTCAACGAGGTGGAAAGAGTGCTTTCGGGGATGAAATTGAGATTCATACGAAGAAGCAAACTGGACGGGAATATCCGGTCTGATCAAACGGATGTGATCCTTCTGGATACCATAGGAGAGCTCTCCGGACTCTATGCTTTGGCGGATGTCGCATTTGTCGGGGGGAGTCTGGTACCGGTGGGCGGGCATAATCTACTGGAGCCGGCCATTTATGGGGTGCCGGTCATCTTTGGTCCGTATATGGACCATTTCAAGGAGGAAGCTAAGATATTGACCGAATCGGGAGGAGGGATACAAGTCAAAAACGAAGAGGAGCTGATCCTAAAATTATCCAGCCTGATTACATATCCGGAGAAGAGAGTAAGGTTGGGGCAGAGCGCTAAAACAGCCATTTGGAAAGAGACCGGGGTATCGAAGAGGACGACCGATTTGATTTTTTCGTTTCTTGGTAGCGATCGTTCGCAGTCCGCAGCCGGCAGTCCGCCACCGACACTTAACATATAACGGACAGCTGACCGCGTATGAACCATACGGTTCATGCCGGTGGACAGTGGAGGCCAGTTATTATGTGGTTTCTTTTATTTTTATCACAGCTGTATGGCTTCGCCTTATCCATACGATTGCTGCTTTATCGTTCTGGAGTATTTAGACCAAGGAAACTGAAGGTAAAAGTAATCAGTGTGGGAAACGTCACCGCCGGCGGCACCGGAAAAACCCCTCTGGTCATCTATCTGGCGGAAAAGCTGAAAGAAAATGGCAAAAAAGTGGCGATACTCACCCGGGGATATAAGCGAAAAAACAAAAAGATGGCGGATCTCAATAAGGATACTCTAGGGAAAATCAACTGGCAAGATGTGGGGGATGAGCCATATCTGATGTCCCGAAGACTTGCAGGCATTCCCATAATCGTGACCAAACACCGGGTTATCTCCGGATCATATGCAGATGAGAAATATGACCCGGACGTTCTGATCTTGGATGACGGATTCCAGCATTTAAAACTTCAAAGGGATTTAGATATAGTGGTGATCGACTCCACCAACCCGTGGGGGAATGGAAGACTTCTCCCGGCGGGGATATTGAGGGAGCCTCTCTCCTCCTTAAAAAGAGCGGATATCTTCATCCTGACCAAAACCGACAAAATATCAGATTTAGCGGAAACAATAGACACTCTGAGAAAATACAATCCGCATGCACCGATGGTGGAATCCATGTACCGGAAACGCTCGATGGAGAATTTGTCCGACCATTCACCCGTTGACACTGCCAAATTGGAAAACAAGAAAGCCCTGGCTTTCTCCGGCATAGGGAATCCAACTTCATTTGAAAACAGTTTGAGGCAGCTGAAAATCAATGTCTTGAAATATAGAATATTTCCAGACCACTTCGCTTATCGCCGGAAAGACGTTTTATCTCTTTGGGAAGAAGCCAAAAATCTCGAAGCGGATTTTATCGTCACCACAGAGAAGGACTCCGTGCGTATACCTATGGTAAACCTGGAGGAGATTCCGATCTACGTGTTCAAAATAGATTTACATATAACCGGCGGTGAGGAAATGCTATTTGAGAAAATCGAGGGGATGATATAAATGGAGATAAAGACGGATTTTCTGGTGATCGGATCGGGGATCGGAGGGCTCTCTTTTGCTTTGAAGGTTTGCGAGCTGGGGAATGTAGTTATCGTCACCAAGAAACAGGATTCCGAGTCCAACACCAATTATGCTCAGGGGGGGATCGCCTCGGTTTTATCCCGGGAGGATTCCTTCAAGCTGCATATTGAGGATACGCTGAAAGCCGGATGCGGTTTATGCAACCCCGAGGTGGTGAGGAAGGTGGTGGAGGCGGGTCCGGGATGCATTCAAGAGTTGATACAGACGGGAGTACAGTTTACTCACCAGAAAGGAAAAGAAGATCAGTTCGATCTGGGATTGGAAGGGGGCCATTCCAGAAACCGGGTGGTACACGCTGCCGATCTCACCGGCAGGGAGGTGGAGAACTCTCTTTTGAATGCGGTTAAATCCAAACCCAACGTAAAAATCCTGGAAGACCATCTGGTCATCGATCTGATCACCCAGCATCATCTCAAAGAACAAAGGCACAAGCCGGACGAAAAAATTCAGTGTTGGGGGGCCTACGTCCTGGACAACGACCACAATCAAGTCATCACCTGTCTGTCCAAAATCACGCTATTGGCTACCGGAGGGGCAGGAAGGGTTTACGTTCACACCACCAACCCCTCTATCGCCACCGGCGACGGGTTGGCTATGGCTTACCGGGCCGGGGCGCAAGTGGCTAATCTGGAATTTATCCAGTTTCATCCCACCGCTCTCTATCACGAAAAGTCGGACTCCTTTTTGATCTCTGAAGCGGTCCGGGGTGAGGGGGGCATTCTCAAGCTTCAGAACGGGGAAGCCTTCATGGAGGAATATCATCCCCAGAAGGAGCTGGCACCCCGGGACGTGGTGGCGCGGGCAATCGATTTCGAGCTGAAAAAACGGGGGGACCCGTGTGTTTATCTGGATATCACCCACCTGGATCAGAAATTCATCAAGCTGAGATTTCCTCATATCTATGGAAAGTGTCTTTCCCTGGGTCTGGACATAACCAGAGACCGGATTCCGGTTGTTCCAGCCGCTCATTATATCTGCGGCGGAGTGGTGACCGATTCCGAAGGTAAGACCGGCATAGAGAACCTGTTTGCCTGCGGCGAAGTGACATGCACCGGCATGCATGGAGCCAACCGGCTGGCATCCAACTCCCTTTTGGAGGCGGTGGCCTTTGCCCACTTCTCTGCCGGCAGCGCGAAAAGGAGATTCTCCTCCCTTAAGGATTTCACCTTTCCCTCCATTCCCCCCTGGAGCTTAGAGGGGGTGTTTGACCAGCAGGAATGGGTGATCATCTCCCACAACCGGGAGTGGATCCAGAAATTCATGTGGGATTACGTGGGGATAGTCCGCTCGGATCGCCGGCTTTCGCAAGCTCAAAAAAGAATCGCCATTTTATTGGATGAGATCACTGATTTCTATAAGATCAATCCCGTCACCTATGACGTGATCGAGCTGAGAAATGTCGCCACCGTGGCCAAGCTGATCATCGAGTGTGCCCTGATAAGAAAAGAGAGCCGGGGATTGCATTATAACGTGGACCATCCCAAAACCGACGATGCAAACTGGCTAAAAGACACGGTGCTGAAGTCGGAGGAAGAATGAAAAGATGAAACGAGACGAGACTATAATCATTCTGGACTTCGGGTCACAATACACCCAGTTGATCGCCCGGCGCATCCGGGAGAATAAGGTGTTCTGCGAAATCGTTCCCTTCAACCAGCCGGTGGAAACCTACCGGGAGAGGAATTTAAAGGGAATAGTCCTTTCCGGCGGACCCTCCAGCGTGTTCGACCCGGGTGCCCCTTTTTGCGGTAAGGAGGTCTTCGAACTGGGCGTTCCGGTTTTGGGAATCTGCTACGGCCTGCAGCTTTTGGGGAAGCTGTTCAAAGGAGAAGTGGAGAGATCACAAAAACGGGAATACGGTAAAGCCGTCATTCAGATCGACCGACCGGAAGACCTGTTCTTTGGGGTTAAGGATATTACCGTGGTATGGATGAGTCACGGCGATCACCTGTCGCAATTACCCGCGGGATACGAGGTTCTGGCTCATACGGAAAATATCGCTTATGCGGGAATCGGAAACCGGGAAAAGAGAATTTTCGGACTGCAGTTCCACCCGGAGGTGGCTCACACCGAAGAGGGTAAAAAGATTTTGCAGAATTTTCTCTTCCGGATCTGCCGGTGCACCGGCAGCTGGACCACCGAGTCGTTCATCGAGACGACCATCCGGCAAATAAGGGAACAGGTAAAGGACGGTCAGATGGTACTGGGGTTATCCGGCGGTGTGGATTCGTCCGTCTGCGCCATTCTGGTAAACAGAGCCATAGGCAAACAGCTTCATTGCATCTTCGTGGACAACGGACTTTTGAGAAAAAATGAGGTGTCGGAGGTGATTTCGGCATTCAAAGATTTTGATTTGAACTTAATTCCGGTGAATGCTTCCGATAGGTTTTTATCTGAGCTTCAAGGGATTGTCGATCCCGAGGAAAAAAGGAAAATCATCGGTAGAGTCTTCATCCGGGTATTCGAACAGGAGGCGGAGAAGATCAAAGGGGTAGAATTTTTGGCTCAGGGCACCTTATATCCCGACGTGATCGAGAGCACCTCCTTCAAGGGACCTTCTGCCACCATCAAATCCCATCACAACGTAGGTGGATTGCCGGAGGAGATGAATCTGAAATTGATCGAGCCGTTAAGAGAGCTTTTCAAAGACGAGGTGAGGGAGCTGGGGAGGAAGCTGAATCTACCTGAAATCATCCTGGGCCGCCATCCTTTTCCCGGACCAGGTCTGGCGGTCAGAATCTTAGGAGAGGTGACCAAAGAGAGGTTATCCGTCTTGCGAGAGGCGGATTATATTTACATCTCCGAGCTTAAAGGGATGAACCTGTATAACGACATCTGGCAGGCGTTCTGCGTGCTGTTGCCGGTGCAGAGCGTGGGAGTGATGGGGGATGAGAGGACTTACGAGAACGTCATCGCCTTACGTGCCGTAACCTCGGTGGACGGGATGACGGCAGACTGGGCTCGTCTGCCTGCAGAGGTGTTAGGAAGGATCTCCAATCGAATCATCAATCAGGTGAAAGGGGTCAACCGGGTGGTATACGACATCTCCTCCAAACCTCCCGCCACCATCGAGTGGGAATAAACTCTAAACACTAATGTTCGAACAAGATCATGAACATCGGATTTGTCTGCCGCTTATCCGGAATAAAAAGACACCACTTATAAGAGAATCAGGATGAAAGAGACTAATGTCGCCCGCCCCCCTGATAAAAAGGAAGGTTTTTTTCTAGGGCAGGAGTCGGTCCTTTTATATTTAATTTTATTCTGCATCGCTTTCCTTCCTCGTCTATTTTATCTTCTGTCCATTTCCCACAATCCTTTTTTCCATTTTCCCGTCATCGACGGCCAGACCTACGACGACTGGGCACAGGAGATAGCCAAGGGGCACTGGATAGGCGATAAGGTCTTCTGGCAGGCACCGCTTTATCCCTATTTTTTGGGAATCATTTACTCCATATTCGGGCATGATCTCTTTCTGGCCAGATTTATCCAGATTCTGCTGGGCTCGATCAACTGTCTGCTTCTTTACCGGATAACCAAGATGGTTTTCCACTCCAGGATCGCCTGGATAGCTTTTTTCATCGCTTCCTTTTACGGTCCTTTTCTGTTTTTCGATGCTGAGCTTTTGAATCCGGTGCTGATCATCTTACTCAATCTGGGCTTGATCCTGGTTTTGTTTTCTTTCTCCCGTTCTCTCAAGTCGACCCAGCTCTTTTTAGCCGGGATCATACTGGGTCTCTCGTCCATCACCCACGGTCTGATGGTGGTCTTTCTCCCCTTCGTTCTTCTGTGGACTATCCTTCTCTTATTTAGGAAAAAGTTCTCAAGGGGGAAGATATTGAAGTATTCCCTCAGCCTGTTGATCGGTTTTCTTCTGATCATCTCGATCACCGCAGTCCGGAATCTGCTGGCGGGAAAAGACTTTGTGTGGATTTCCTCCAATTCGGGGATAAATTTCTTCATCGGCAACAATCCGGATTACGACCATACCACCGCCATTCGTCCGGGGATAGAGTGGGAAGGACTGATCCAGCGCCCGTTGCAGCACGGTTTTGTGAAACCATCGGAGAGATCGGATTATTTCTGGAGAGAGTCTTTTTCCTATATCATACACCAGCCTTTTTCCTATCTGGAGCTACTCTCCAAGAAGTTCCTTTTGATCATGGACGGGTTCGAGATAAAAAGAAATCAGGACATGTATCTTTTCCGGAACTATTCTTTTATCTCAAGATTATTACTCTGGAAGTGGGTGCTACATTTCCCTTTGGGGCTCGTCCTCCCCTTGAGTTTTGTGGGGATAATTATCTTCCTGAAGGACCGATCTCGAGCGGAAGCCAGTGACCCCAAACCGCTTCTGGTTCTCTATTTCGCCCTTTCCCAGATTCTGGCCCTGCTATTCTTCTTTATCTGCGACCGGTACCGGATCCCGCTGGTTCCATTTTTGATAATCTTTGCCGGCTTTGCTGTTTACCGGCTATACCGGATGATCAAATCGAAACAATCCAGAGAGTATTTGATTTTCCTTCCGCTGCTGCTTCTTTTCATTTTGATATCCAACTTTCACCGGCATCCCGTTACTGCCAAGGATCGGGCGGAGGAGCATTTTAACCTGGGAACGGTGCTGGCCAGACAACTTCAATTTGATCCGGCGGAAAGAGAATACAAGCAGGCTCTAACTTTTGAACCCAATCATCTGATGGCTCATTTCAACCTGGCTCTCCTTTACCAAAAGGAGAACAGGATGAAGGAGGCCGAGGAGGAGTACCAACAGACGATACAAATTTTCCCCGAGGCGGCTTTGGCATACAATAACCTGGGTTCGATATACGAGGGGAGGGGCGATCTGACAAAAGCCATGGAGCTGTACGAGCAAGCGTCACGTCTTCACCCGCTTTTACCCGATCCTCTGTACAATCTGGGAAACCTGTATGCTCAAGGGGGGAAATATCCGCAAGCCAAGGAGAAGCTGGATTCGTGCATAAAAGTCGACCCGAATTATTATAAGGCGTACAACGGTCTGGGGGATTACTATTATAAAAGCGGGGATATCGACCGGGCCATCGGATTATTTCAAAAGGCGCTGGCTTTGCATCCGGATTACGAGATAGCGCATAACAATCTGGGGACTGCATACATCCGGAAAGGGATGAAACAGATGGCTTTCGAGGAATTTCAGAAGGCTATCGAAATCAATCCGAACTATGGTTCTGCCCACTTGAATCTGGGAAATTACTACCTGGAGATGCAGCAGGTGCCTAATGCCATCGATCAATACAAACGGGCGGTGGGGCTGCTGCCTCACAGCAGCAAAACACATTATCATCTTGCCGTGGCATACTTGATGGCGGGCTTCGAGAACGATGCGATAGCCGAACTGGACACGGCTTTATCCATCGACACCTCCTTTGTCCAGGCGAAGGATTTGCTTGAGAGAATCAAGAAAAAATAAGGCGATCTATGCGCCTTCTAACCCCCTATAGTCCCCCTTGTCAGGGGGACATAAACATTTACCTCCCTGATAGGGAGGGTTAGGGCAGGTTCTTAGCCGTTCCACTGGCTTGGATTGGAACGCACACCGAAGTGTGCGGCTACAAGACCTTACCCCCTATCCCCCTTTCATTAATAAGAGTGTGTGTCATCAAAAGCAGAATGCCATTTTTGACCAGAATATATCGAGCTATGAAATTGCAGTTTCCCAATTTATTGGGCTCGATAAATCGAGCAACTACAATATGACACTCCCACTAAGGAGAGGGGGAACAAAAAGGGGAGGTATTTCCGATCATTGACTTTTCCCTTCCTTTATATTAATTTCCTAAGGCAAACGAATCGAAACATCAAGGAGATAATTATGCTCAAACATTTCAAAGGAAAAGCCTGGGTGACCGGTGACGACATAGACACCGACCAGATTTATCACGGACAATACCTCCCCTTGACCGATCCCAAGGAGATGGCAAAACATGCCATGGAATTCGTTCCGGGGATGGAGAACTTTGCCAAGGAGGTCAAACCGGGGGACATTGTGGTGGCGGGGAAAAACTTCGGTTGTGGCTCTTCGCGTGAACATGCCGTGGTCTGTCTGAAAGAGAACGGGGTAAGCTGTGTGGTAGCGGATTCCTTCGCCCGTATTTTTTACCGGAATGCCATAGATTTGGGTTTCCCACTTCTCGAATGCCCGGGTATTTCCAAAATGGTAAAGACCGAAGACGAAATCGAAGTAGATTTAGTATCAGGTGAAGTAATCAACCACTCTAATGGACAAAAACTGAAAGGACATCCTATATCCGGTCTGGAGCTGGAGATTGCTGAAGAGGGTGGGCTTTTGAATTATTTGAAACGACATTAATTAAGAGTCGGTAGGGGCAATTCTTGAATTGCCCCTAAAAGACACATCATTTTGTCGGTTATTCCGCTAAAGGCGGAAAAACCGACCTACATTTGATTCCTTACCGCACCACAAAAAGAAAAAATAGGGTTGACATTCAGGAAAAGGGCGAATTATATATTAAATAACCCGTAGAGGGAAATTGTAAGCAAGTGGGTCGGAAGTCTCGAAATACTTACAATTTTAATTTGTCAGGCGCCCAGGGCACGTGACCTACGAACTTATGTGAATGTCAATGTCGCTTCGAGAGGAGTCTTATGCAGAAGGAAACTACAGGTTTGATGACTTACATAAAACAAGTTCTTCTAAACTAAGAAGCAATTAGAAAGGAGAAAATTATATGAACGAAGCTTCCTTTTGGATTCAGTTAGCAACAATGTTAGTGGTCGTTCTAAGTCTTTTAGTGTTTTTCCTCCAATTGCGGACGATGCGCAAAGCATCTTCAGCCCAGAACTTCCTCACATTAATCAATTTTCTTCAGGACCGTGAGGTTCGTAAGGCTCGGCGTCTAGTTCTCACCGAACTAGTTCAAAAACCATCTTCCTCGTGGGATAGGAATGAAAGGGATATCGCGTCAGTGGTCTACTCAACCTACGATACAGCTGGTATCATGGTCAAAGCAAAGCTAGTACCAGGGGATCTTTTGCTCGAAAACTGGGGCCCCAGCATCGCCAGATGCTATTCAGTCATCGAAGGGTTCCTACTAGAACTCTCAGCAAGAGTTCCTGATGCTGCTTATGGGAAAAACTTTCGCTGGCTTCGAGATTCCTACATTAAGATGCAGAATTGTGATAGTGTCTGATCGATCCTTACACATTATTATTTTACAATCATTACTTAATTCGATATTACTATTTGACAGAACATGGGTATACTTCAAACAGTCATCACTACCATAATTTGTGGATTGATCCTTTATGGAATAATCTATATCCTGAAATCGCGCTTTGGCTCCCAACCACAGCTACGAATTCGGTTCCTTCAAGGTTCGAGTAGTTCCACGTCAGGCAAACCAGACAACATTAGGCTTACTTGGGAGGGATATCTCGAAATCTACAATCAAACTAATTACCCCGCACTCAACATGTGTTTTTTTTGGCCAAACACGAACACTCAACTCCCACTCGAAAGACTTGAGCCTCCCCACGTGAATGGCATGGAAACTAGAAAGTTGGAATTCAAAATAACCAGGGAGTTCCCCCGTGAACAGGTTCTTAAATGTCCAAATCGATTTAAGGATCTCTATCCTTCTGAATTGCTTTCATTTGTTTTAATACTTGAATACAAGAACGAGAAAGGAGTTCGTTTCTATACTCGTTATGAAAGGAATAGTGATACAGAGGTCAGTACTTATCACCGTCAGAAACCAGACTATTATGTAGAACTAAAACTCAATTTTGAGGACACCTAATCACCATAACTGGGCTTCTTTCCTTATGTTGGCTTCTTCTCCAATGGGGAATAAACTAACTCTAAAAGTACTCAATTTAATCAGAATCTAATATAAATAATCCAAATATCCATAAACTCAAATGGGATTTAATAATTCAAGATATTTGAAAGGAGTTAGCCCTTGAAAACACATACATTTAAATGCTGGGCACTACTTGTTAATTTTGGAAGCGAAAGCTCTTTCATAGAATTTTCGAAAGATATCAGGATACGAAAATTGACTTTTTCTGAAAAACAAACGCTAAAGGATCGCTTGAGCAAATGGTCAAATATAAAATATGATGAATTTGCGATTGAATGTTTATTGCATAAAGAAGTTTCTAAATCAGTTCCAAACACTTTCCTCAAGGATGGAAGAAAAGAGATTGAAAAATGCTTAACGACCCTAAGGTTGTTCAAAGAAAGCATCTTAGGATACAATTTAATTGTTCAGTCAAAAGGCACAAATTCACATATAAACGCTGCCATCACTTTGAAACATTATGAACTCTATTTGGGGCCAGGTACAGAATATTCTCAAAAAAAGTATGAAATTGCTGCAAATGAAGAAATGAACTTGATAAGTCTATTTTCTAAATTTAAAACGAACGCTTTTAAGCAATTAGAATTGCCAATTCATTACTTTAATAAGAGTTATATTGAGCCATATACACCTCGAGATTCTCTTGTCGATTTAATCATCTCTCTTGAAAGTCTATTTCTAAAAGATGAATCTCAAGAATTAGGTTATAAACTGAGAATCAGAATGGCCATTTTGCTTGCAGAATGTATTGAGAAAAGAGAAGATGTTGTTCAAAACATGAAAAAAGCATATAATCTGAGGGGGCAGATTGTTCATGGAGAAAAAAACCCTGTGATTGATTATGATTTTTTATTTAAGATTAGAGAATACACAAGGAAATCATTGATTATTTTTCTGAAAAATCCAGAATTAAGAAATCAGTTAGACAAAATCGTACTTAATGGAAAGACTCCACTTAATGAATAGTGTTTAAAGAACACATCATTAAGCAAAAGAATTTATGAGGTTCCGATTATTACTTTTTTTCCTCCTGCTGATTGTTGTCAGCTGTTCACCGAAGACTGAGTGGTCGCAATTCGAATGGACGGGCAGTACAATTAGAGGTAAGGCATTCGACCGAGCGGCGATCTTAGTTCCGGTAAAACTGAGCAGTATGCCTGTCCTCTAAGCTCACATCTTAAAAATTTAAGATGGAGTTCTTTCCACAAAAATACAAAATAAGGGTTGACACAAGAGGACAGGGTGGGTTATATATGGAACAATTCAAAGGATGACATCGGGGATGCAGACAATATGTGAATGGATTTGTGGACGATCATATTGTTCATCCTTTGAGCAAAACAAAGAGAGGAGGGTTTTGTTATGCGTGGTTCCGGAATGGTTTTCTTGGTGATTGTAATGATTGCATTTGCAATCTTCGTAATTGCCGCGATGTGGAAGGTGTTGGTAAAAGCAGGGCAGCCCGGGTGGGGAGTTCTGATACCGTTCTATAATACTTACTTGTTCCTGCTGGTAGCCCAAAGACCCGGGTGGTGGTTGGTGCTTTATTTCATTCCTTTTGTGAATATCGTAATTCAAATAATCGTCTTATTGGATATTGCCAAGAATTTCGGCAAAAGCACCGGATTCGGAATAGGTTTGTTTTTCCTGTCGTTTATCTTCTTCCCCATATTGGGATTTGGCAGCGCCACTTATCAACCGGCAAAACCGGCTGTTCCTACGATGTAGGAACTCAGTGAGGGATTTGTTTCATCTAGTATACCCTTGCTTCTCTGACATGATGGATTGTGATTGGATCAGGAACCTTACATTCCAATTACTTTTCGATTTTTCTGTGCATATGGTGAGCGGGACGAATTCCCGCCTCTATGAGTGATAGTGATTTTTCACTCATAGAGCAGGGCATTTAGCCTTGCAAATTTCCTTCATAGAACCTGAAAAATCTGGTCGCTCATCTTTTTCAACTTCCCCCTCTGAATTCCCAGGAAATAAGTAGTAAGTATGATATTGACAAATTCGATAACCTGTTATATTCTGTCGGATGTTGATTTGTTGGGATGTTTTTCACAGGAATGGAGTGGTCTAAAAATGGAAAATTAGTTGTCCGGTTTATTGAGCATTCAAATTCGCCCGATAAATCGGGCAACTACACTTCACCTTTTGTAATGGGTGTTCAGATTAAGAAAAAAGACATAATCGAGCTGGAAATCGTTGACTTGGCTTTTGGCGGTACCAGCGTGGCTAAGGTGGATGGGCTGGTGGTGCTGGTCAGGGGTGGAATTCCGGGGGATGTGGTCAAAGCCGAGATCACCAGGAAGAAATCCAACTACGCCGAAGCCAAAGTCCTTCAGATCATCAAGGAATCGTCGCTGAGGACAAAACCGATCTGCTCGCATTTTGGTTTTTGCGGAGGCTGCTCCTGGCAGGATTTAAAATACGAAGAACAGCTTAAGTTCAAAACCAAACACGTCAAAGATAGTTTGGCTCGTATCGGAAATTTCACCGACCCTCCGGTTCAGGATGCGTTGGGCTGTGAAAAGACATTCTATTATAGAAATAAAATGGAATATGCTTTCATCCCCGAGCCGGACAAGAAATTCCTGCTGGGACTTCATCCCCGGGGTAGATACGATCTGGTTTTTGATCTAAAAGAATGCTTCCTGCAATCCGAAACTGCCAATCAGATTGTAAAATTTGTCCGCCAATATGCGAAAGACAATAATCTGCCCGCTTATCATCAAAAAAGCCGATCTGGCTTTCTTAGATTCCTGGTCATAAAGGAAGGCAAGAATACTGACATGACCATGGTTAATCTGGTTACTTACGAGGGGGATTTTCCAGCTCGGGAAGAATTTTGCATGAAGCTTTTCTCGAATTTTCCATCCATCAAAAGCGTGGTGAGAAACATAAACTCGAAGATTGCCAACATCGCAGTAGGAGAGGAAGAGGAGCTTTTGGGTGGGAAAAGAACCATAAACGAAAAACTCGGAGAATTTACGTTTGAGATCTCTTCCAACTCATTTTTTCAAACCAATCCCCAACAGGCGGAAAAACTGTATCGAACCGTTCTGATTATGGCGAATTTGGAAGGGACGGAGGAGGTTTTAGATTTATATTGTGGGAATGGAACTATTTCCGTATTTTTATCACCGGTGGCCAAAAAAGTAATTGGCATAGAAGCGGTGGAGGAGTCGGTACAGAATGCGCGACGGAATGCGGAACTGAATAATATCGACAACTGTGAATTCATCTGTGGGGAATCGAGAAAGGTATTGAAAACCATGGAGGCGGAAAAAAGAAATTTCCACGCCATAGTGCTCGACCCGCCCAGAGCGGGTTTGCACAAGGACGTGGTAAAATCCGTTTTGAATCTGAAACCGCAGAAGATCGTTTACGTCTCCTGCAACCCCACCACCCTGGCAAGGGATTTGAAATCGTTTTGCGAAGAGGATTACCGGCTGGAGAACGTGCAGCCGGTGGACATGTTCCCGCATACTTTTCACATAGAGAGTGTGACAACGCTGTCTAGAAGATGAGCGGGGGCAATATCAGTAAGCAGTTCAAAGTTATAAATGAAAAATGTAAAATTTCAATTCAAAATTAAAAATTTAAAAGAGCCGAATCTAATAACGAATAATTTTGATTTATGCATCTTAATTTTAAACTTTTTGTTTTAGATTTCTATTGTTTTACGCCCTCTTAACCCCTTCTAACATGTAGGGAAAGATCAAAAGGAGATCAAGATGGAATTAAAATACGATCCCATCCCGTTCATCTTCGAAAAAGGCGATCTTTACACCAGACTGTCCGTTCTGGAAATGACCAATCTGGGGAACACTCCGGGGGGAGAAAAATTGCTTCTGGAATTACTAAAGACCCAGAATAAGGATGGTGGCTTTTCCAGCCGGATCGATCCGAAAGGAAGCGGGGTCAAAGAAACAGAGAGGACCGCCTATCTTTTATCCAGATGCGGTATGCCAAAGGAGGGTCTGGCGCTCTCCAGCTGTATGAAGTTCGTCTTGAAACATCAAACCGGGGATGGAGGCTTTGGTGAGAACCCGAAGATAAATATACCGGAGAGCATGAATTGGGTATCCAAACAGAAAGGTGTAACCTGGCTAACCGTGGAGATCGTGGATATTCTAAGATCATTCGGACAGGAGAATGCCAAGGTCTGTCAGAAAGCCATCAACTGGCTTCGCCGGATGGAGCTGCCGGAGGGAGGGTGGGGCGCCGTGGAGGGAGAGGAGACGGTCGATCCCGACTCCAGTGCGGTGGTAACTTTCCTGATGAAGGATCTGCTGGGTGCAGAAGATACTTTGTACAAACGCGGCCGGGAACTGTATGAAAAACACTTAGACCAGACGGCTGTGGATGCCGAACAGGGTTACCACGTTTGGAATGAAAAGAAAGAGGAAAACGATATCTATCACCTGACACATCTATTGGGGCAATCTTTCTTTTCCGGAAAAAGAAGTGCTGATTCAGGCTATGATATCAGGGACCACAGGATAAAAAAGATCGTGGAGGGAATCGTAAAAATACAAAGAGAGGATGGCGGCTTTAGGCCATACTGGTCTCAGGAAAGTGATTCTTTGTATACCGGATTGGTTTTGAATATTTTCCTCTGGGTGAAGGCAATGGAAAAGGAGAAGACCAAAGAAATGATTGAAAAAGACATCATCAGCAATAAATGAATAAATTCATTTGCTGTAATTCTCTTAAAAATATAACGGATAAATCAGTAAAGTCATATCAAAGGGGTGGGGATAACAAGATGAATTCCGAATTCAGGGATTCCGAAAACATCGTTTTGAAGAGTAGGAAGGTTTTGCTTCGTCCCTTTATCAGGGAGGATGTGGAAAAGAGATTGGAATGGAAGCCGTATCCTGATCCTCTATATTTTCATTACAATATGCCGGAGATGACCGAGGATCAGAAAGAGGCTTGGTATTTGAAAAGGAAAAGCGATCTGTGTGCACTCTGGCTGTCCATTGACGATATGGGGGGGCAGCTGGTCGGTTTCATCTGTTTGTATAAGATTGAACCCAAAACAAAAACCGCCTGGGTGGGGATATATCTGGGATATGAGTTTATAGATCAGGGAATGGGGACGGATGCCATGTTGACTTTGCTGCGATATTATTTTGGGGAAATGCAGTTTGAACTGCTTTTCTTAGACGTGGCTTCGCATAACAAAAGAGCGATACGCTGTTACCAGAAATGCGGATTTGAATTTATCCGGAAAAAGTACAGCGATCACGATCCCCGGATGAACATCGACATATTCGGAGATGAAAGGTTCAAGGAAGTAAGGGGATATTTCATAAAGGAGGGCAAAAGAGTATTAGTGGAGTTCGACGAGATGGAGACATCAAAAGAAAGTTGGATTAAGACCAAAATGTCTTTTGTCGGATAATCGGGGAGACTATATATTCCGATTTCATTCTAATCGGATGCCCCCGCCAAAGGCGGGGGCATCTCGAAGGACATCGTTTTAGGAACAACACTTTCCGCCGCTGAGGGTCTGGCAGGCAGAGTAAAGCTTCTTTAAGGCTTCTGCTTTTTCCGGGTCCTTGGCGGTTATTTTCATGTTGATTCCGTCCTTGGTTTCTTCGACCTTGCACTCAAAATGATCGGCAAAGTCCTTGGGCACGCAACAGCATGAAATCATGTCTCTCACCTCCTTTCTACATATGCATAAATTTAAATATGTCTATATAATACTCAAACATATTATGCTTTCTTGCATTTTATCACCAACCCCAGCTTTCCCAAAAAATCCTGGCAACACCCCGGAACGCAAACGCAGCAATTCGCCCGGTAAAACACTTCTTTTCCTTTCTTTTGAAAAACCACCAAGCCCGCATGTTTCAAGATATCCAGGTGGTGGGAAATGGATGGCTGGGTCATCTGGAAATGCCTGCCGATCTCCGTCACGCACATCTCCTCCTTAGTCAAGAGGGTCAATATCTTCTGCCGGGTCGGATCGGACAAAGCCTGAAATATAAAAGCACAACTGTTATCCATCATTCTCCCTATACATAAACAATGTTCTATATGTCTATACGATAGGATTTCCAAAATGTTGCCTTTTACTGTGAAAAATATCCGCCTGAAAATTTTCCTAACCTCGTCTTGAATACGATATTTCCGCTTCAACCGCTCCCCGGGTGAATTATACAATTAATAAAAGAGCTTGCCCCAATGCCGGAGATGAATATATTATTGAGGTTTCGCATTGGTACCGGATTGCGCTTAGAGCAAATCATTAAGGGATTACTATTTCTTAGAGTGCATGAAAAAAGAAACCAAGGGATACCTGTTGGTGATCTTAGGGGCAACCTGTTTGGGGACCATCGGGATTTTTGCCCGGATGATCTACCGGCAGGAGCCTGATCCTTTGACCGTGGTAACCTTCCGGGCCTTAATCGCCTTTTTGCTTGCCTTTTTGATAGCAATCTTTCTGAATCCGGACTGGCTCAGGATCCGGAGAAAGGATTTCCTTTTCTTCGCCCTCTATGGTCTTTTAAGCGTAAGCCTGTGTTTTCTTCTGTTTTTCTATGCCATCAAATACACCACCATCACCAATGCTACCATCCTGCTTTACACCTATCCGGCTTTCGTGGTGATCCTCTCCCGGCTATTTTTGGGCGAGGAGCTGACCCGGGGCAAAATTCTGGCCCTGCTTTTGACCTTCCTGGGATGTGTTCTGGTGGTTCAGATTCAAAGTCCGGCGCTCTTGAAGCTGAATTTCAAAGGGGTTATTTTCGGGCTGGGAGCCGGATTGGGGGCGGGGCTTTACAGTGTATTTGGCAAAAAGGGGGTGGAGAGATATAGCTCCTTTACCGTGGTGATTTACACCTTCGGTTTCGGAAGTTTTTTCCTTTTGCTTTTGCGGAGAGCACACGTGCTGGCTTCGGTGAATTATCCGCTCCAGACATGGCTTTGGATTTTCGCCTTGGCCGTTTTTTCCACCCTTTTGGGATATGCTCTTTACACCCGGGGATTGAGGTTTCTCGAGGCCGGACGGGCGGGGATCACCGCCACCTGGGAGGTGGTGGTGGCTTCGGTTTTGGCATTCATCCTGTTCGGTGAATCGTTGAAAACTCTACAGCTGGCGGGCGGGATATTGATATTAGCCGGCATCGTGATAATCAGACTTCAGCCTTCCAAAGAAGTAACCGAGGAGGATAAATCCGGGTGATCAGTGACGGGGTTAAAATCGATGAAAGCTAACTTCGGTAGCCGGGTCGTCACTCAATAGCACTGAGATATTTTGACTCCGGTATAGTAATGCAATAAAATGTCCCGGTAAGAATAACCTGCCCGAGCCATGCCGACGGCACCCGTCTGGCACATCCCCACGCCGTGCCCGTTTCCCCTGCCCCGGGCGATTACCTGTTTTATGGTGTTGTCTTCATCCCTTACGATTTCCAGATCGAAACAGGTGCTGGGTAGAATAGAATTAGAGCCGTTCCCCTTTCTCAAAGCCCACCGGATCTTATCCGCCCTAAGGGGAAAAGTTCCCTGGTCCGAGACCACATCCAACCATTCCACCCGACCTGAAGGAGACCTCTCCCTTATTTTAAGATCCAACAGATCCCCCCAACTTTTATCGGAAGAAATCTGGGCGCTGTCCAAAAACGTCCTGATGTTTTTATTCAACGTCTCCTTGGTCCATCTTTCCTCCCAGTTATAGTTCTTTGACCAGGAACAGAAGGTGTCGTCATCCACCGAGATCAGGTAAGGTTCTTGGGGTTTATCCCAGACCTCTTCGATGTATTCGGTCTTTCCCCCGCAATTGGTACTGTAATAGGAACAGATGAGCTTGCCTTTATGGGTCAGCACCTTCCCCCGGGTGAGCTGGATAGCCCGGTTGGTTTGCGGGTCCTCGACGGCGACGCCCGAATAGGTTTGATCCAACACCGTCGCCTCCAGGTCGTATTCCCTCTCCCTGTTCTGGCTTGCCTGAAACAGGGCATAAGTTCTGGAGGCGATGGCTTGAGCTTTTAGCGCTTCCATCTCGGTTTGATTTAATTTACCGATCTCCGCCGGAACCACACCTTTGAGATAATCCTCCAGGTTGACGATGTTTAAGACCAGAAGCGATTTGGCATCCGGGATACAATCTATCTCCAGCGCGCCCCGATATGGTTTTCCGTTCAAGTAGAGCCACTGATCATCCGACCGGGGGATGAACGAGACCTTGCTTAATCCGGTCTGGAGCTCCCCCTGGGAATCCAGGTTCACACTAATCCCACCTAATGAAAACTCTACTTCGATATCCGGGGTGGCATGAAAAACTAATGGATCATCTTGAGACGGGAAACTCCTTATCGAAAAGGAACCCGAAGAGCTGATCTTCAAAGAATTCTCTGTTTGGAGCAGCTTGACTATCACTACGGGTTTTTTGATCCGGGGATAGGATACCTCTTTGCGGTATACCGGTTTCTCGGCACAACTGCAGAGTAAAAGAACCAGTAAGCTAAGAGCAATCTCTAACAGTCTGATCCTGGTAGTTAGGTGAATAACCGGCTCTGTTGAGCATTTGATATTATTCGATAGCATCCGCTTCATCCATCGTATTAAGTGAGTAGAGTAGACTAGAATTAATTGATCTGTTGAGGAAGAAAAGAGTCAGATCGTACGCACTAGGTTTTTCCCCTCCCCCTTAGCCAAATAAAGGGCTTGATCCATCTTTTCGGTCAGCTCTTTGGAAGTTCTTCCGTTTTCCGGATAGGAAGCCACTCCGACGCTAACCGTTATACTGACCCGGGCACTCTCTTGATCGTCAATAAAATCCGCTCCCCCGACCCGCTGCCTGATTCTCTCCCCGATCATCTGAGCATCTTCTTTTTTGGTCTGGGGCAGAATCACCACGAACTCCTCCCCACCATACCGACATACCTCATCCACCTCCCGAACCGATTCCTTGATTCGCAAAGCTAAATCCTGGAGCACCAGATTACCGAAAAGATGGCCATAAGTATCATTGTACCTTTTGAACCAGTCGATGTCGACCATGAGCAAGGATAACGGTTGGGCGTATCTCTCCGCCCTCCGGACCTCTGTTTTCAGTTTACGGGTAAAATACCGGTAATTGTAAAGGCCAGTCAACTCATCCACTATGGTCAACTCTTCGGTCTTTTTGTGCAGAAGCGCATTCTCTATGGCCAAAGCTGCAGATCCGGCCAGAATGGAAAGGATCTTCTCGTCCTGCTCCAGAAATGCTCCGACTCTGGTAGAACAGGTCTCCATCGCCCCTATCACTTTACCCCGTGAGATCATGGGAACTGCCATAAGGGCTTTCATCTCATCTGCTCCGGATTCATAATGCCTATCCTGGCTCAGATCAATAATCCGTACCGGCTTTCCCCGTGACATCACTACATTCAAAACTCCCATTCGCTGCTCTTCTTTCGGTTCTGCATATTTTATCTTTTCCCCTTCCTTGATTTCCCCCAAAAGTGAAATGAAACCGGACTTTTTTAAGATGAAAAGGGAAAAAAAGCGGTATCCCAATGTCCTTTGAACGATATTGAGTATCTCCTCTACCACTTCATCCAAGTTAAGTTTCTCCACCAAACTGCGCGAGGTCTCATAAATGGACTCGATTTGTGCTTGTGATCTTTCCAATTCGGAGGTCCTTTGATTTAAAACGTCAAACACTCGCAGAAGTTTCGACCTGGAGTCTTTAAGCTCCTTTACCACCAAACCTACCGTAATGGCCAATATCCAAATGGTCAATATCTGGAAAAGCACATGGCTGGTGGGAAGTAGGGATAAATCCTTAACGTTCACCGACAGATATAAGATGGATGAGAGCAACGCCAGCAAAAGGCCGGCGAGTAAACCGGAGGCATAACTCCCAAAGGGTACGGCTAAAAAGTAGAGGTAAAAGAATTCGCTTTCCCTTCGATCGGTCAAAAGCCCGGCCAAGGTAACGAAAATCAAGTCCAAGAAGGTGGTAAAAAAATAAAGTTTCTCGTCTGGGATGCTGAAATTCTTGGTGAAAACCAAAATCCCGAAGGAGTATATAAAAAAGAAAGCGACCAAACCCCAGATACGATGGTCATATTCGGGGGCAAACAGCACCCAGAAGATAATGCTCAAGAAAAAACTCCCCCGAATGGCCCAGAAAATAGACTTAGGCTGCGCCAAAATTGACCAGAAATTCGATTCTTTTCTCACTGGCATAGGTTTATCCTGCAAGGTGTTGGATCATCAGAATAACCAGACACCGTATCTTAATATATCGGCAGTAAAATAAAGTTTTGGACTGAGAAAACCTGCAAAACCCGAGTTCCTCGACCATCTTTTGGAGAATTCAGCCATTTATTGTTACCTCGAGTGGGGAGTCCGGTCATTAAATCTAGAATTACCCTATTCCATCCTGGAAGAGCAATGCTTTAGGTTTTGCAACCCATTGGTTCTCTTGAGATTTTTCTCTCGTAAGTGAAGTGAAATAAATCATGGCGGAGAATTATACACAAATGGAATACGAATTTATCTTTTGAATGGCAGGGCGGGGCAGAACTCTCTTTGATGACATTTCCGGCAAGCCAATTTCTTCAATCCCACCTTCTCGATCCACAAGACCAAAGAATAAGCCAAAAAGACTATCAAAAAGAAGAGGCTTTTTTCCAGAATCAGTTTAAAAAAAGACGCAAACAGGGGGACCACCCAGAGCAGGTGCAAAAATACGGCATAATTATATTGCTCGGCGTACCTGGACTCGTCTCCTTTGCCATAAAGATAAGCCGCCACCTTCCCCCAGCCGGTATTGCATGCCCGACCATAATAAAAACAATTAACGCAACGGGATAAAGGCAGTATCAGGGTCAAGGCATACAAGGCATACAGCGCATAGATGATTCCCAAAGCTGGTTTTATCTGGGAAAGTATAAAGACGCCTAAGATAAAAGCAATGGTGAGGATAATCCAACGGACGATTATTACCCTTGAGGGGTAAGTCTCACAATAATCCAAACCTTTCCTGTCGGTGAACTGTTCCAATCAATTCCTCTTCAGGTTAACTAACCCATGCTCCGTTATGCCCTTTTCTTAGTTTATGAATTTCTCAAAAAAAAGCAACCAAAATATGCTGTTAATGGGAAAATGGTTACAGACTTAGATTATGAATACAACGGAAATCCCGATGAGACTTCATAGATTGGATGAGGAATCCTATCTTAGCCCAATTTGAATGGAATAAAGACTAACCGTGAACCGTTAGCGGTGAACTGCAAATATAAAAGGAGCGGGCATCTGAAATAAAGGGGGTTTTAAAGGGGGGCAACAAATAAACACAAACACTCAGACGACCCGCTCCTGGGCTTTTTGTATTTCTACTCAGGTAGAAACACAAATATTTGCGCTAAATTTCGGTTTATTTCACCGGGGATGGTCCTCCTTTGAACAGATAATTGATCAAATAAACCAAATCTCCCAGATTGATTATACCATCGTCATTGGCATCCCCGGATGCATAAGGATCCGGTGCCGTTCCGCCCTGGTACAAGTAATTGATCAGAAAGATCACATCGCTGACCGTGATGAGGTTGTCCCCATTGGCATCCCCCCGCATAAAGCCTTGAATCACCACCGCTTTCTGAACGTTGCTCCAAGCCCCCCACTGGTTTTGAGCGTCTTTTCCCCTAACTTGGAAGAAAAAGGAGCCTTGGTTGTGATCCGATATGTTATAAAATGTATCCGGGATCGAACTGGAGAGCGTGGTAACCGTCGTATATCGCTCGAAGGGGAATATGTCGTCGGCATAAAATCCTTCACGATAATCATAGCCGTCGGTCACATACCGTAAACGCAGATAGATATCTTGTCCCGAATAACCGGTCAGACTGAACTTTCCCTGCACCCATCCGCTGGACTGGCCGGTGATTCCATTCCCCAAATTGGTTCCATAAGGATTATAGGTGGTGGTGATGCTTCCCGGGATGGAGAAGAAGCTGTTTCCTCCATTGGTGGAGATCTCCACATAAGCATAGTCCCAATTTAGCTCGGTATAATACCAGCACCACAATTTAAGGCTGTCGCCGGGAAGAACATGGATGCTGTTTATTGCGGTTACTTTGTTATTCAAGTTATCCCCCTGTCCCGAATAAAAGCTATGGGTGGCGGAGTGATTTCTGGCGGTGGAGATGGTGAAACCGTTTAAGGTCCAATCGGAATAACCACTCTCCACATCGTAAGTCACCCTTTCAAATCCGCTCATCTCCTTCAATTCGAAAACAGAGGCGGGATTTAAAGCATCGTGATGGGACCAGCTGATGGTGAAATCGGGATACACCGTATCGATCTGTGCTAAGACAGGAGCAACCGGTGATAGAATTTTGTAGGGATTGTCTGCCAGATCCGCAAACAGGATATTGGAATAAAGTTCCTGTATACACAGGGGCAGAATCCGACTGGATGGGGGCCAGAAGTTATCATCCTGTGTCCCTATCTCCGGAGAAATCCCCAGTATCATCGGTTTGGAAATGGTATCTCCGTATTCCCAGTCGATGCTCCCCCCGTTTACCGGATACAAAAGCTCCCAGGGCGTGCCCGGAGTATGTCCGTTCAAAACCGCCATGGACTCCGCAATGGCGGAGAATATGAACTGATGAGGGGTATATATGTTGGCATAGCCCCAGGGATAAAGGTTGTAGTTTCCAAAAGTGTGATTATCCAGAGACATTTTGAAATGATGGGCATTAATGAAATTCCTGATCACCTGGGTCTCCGGCTCGGAAAAAGCTGAAGGTCCTCGATAGGTTTCATCGGAACAATAGGGACTGGATCCTTCATCGTCGTAACCCCACATATATCCCCAATTCCGGTTCAGATCGATCCCGTAATTCCCTCCCCCGCAGTTTCGACGGTTTTTACGCCACATACCGCCGCCGTTGGGATTGGTAGTGCGATTATATTCATACCCGTCCACGTTGATGATGGGAACGAACCAAAGCTCCCGGTTGTTCACCAAGTTGGCAGCCACCGAGTCGGTTCCGTAATGGGTCAAAAGATGCCACATGAAATACAGGAGCGCCTCCATACCTATGGGTTCCCGAGCATGGGTTAGACCGTTATAGAAGACCTCCGGTTCATCTTCATCCACGTCCGGATTGTCCGAGATCTTAAGCGCCCAGATGGCCCTCCCCTCCAGAGAGTTGCCGATGTTTGTCTTGCTGGTGGTAATCGAAGGGAATCGGGTGTGCATCGAATCCAGAGCCGCCATCATGTCGCTGTAAGTGTGGTAGCCGCCCATGTACTTGGTTTGATCCAGCCGACCCTGGAAGAACGACACCAGATCGTCGTGCACTATCCGGACGTTATACCCCATCTGCCTTAGTCTATCCACCCCGTCCTGATCGGTGATGATATCGATGTATTCACCATATTGGACATAGGCGATATCCAAATTGAGCTTAAATATCTCCTTCATCTGCGCCTTGTCCGAAAGCAGGATTCTCGCTTGCTTAATCGGCTGGGCCGAAACAAAAGAGAATAAGAAAAACAGCCCGCTTATTAAGAATACCACCAGCCCGACCACAATTCGACTTCTCATCACATCCTCCGCAAAGACCTGTATTTATGTCTTCCCTTGGTTAGCTGTTAAAATCAGAATCCCTCATATCCGTTCAAAAGAATCGTGAAACTTAAAATCCACCTTCACTGTAAGTCATTTACCCGCAAAAAAGAAGCTGAATTAAGGAAATCTTTTTCTTAAACTCAATATAACCACAATTTTGATTTTGTCAACCGAAAGTTTTGTTGAATATTTGCTCAAGCTGGATGAAAAAAATCTTTTGCACCAAGCTGTTCTTATTTCTTGTCCGTTCCGGTGGCGGGGGTTGGTTCCTTACTCTCCGATTCCTTTCCCTTGGCGGGGGCTTCCGATTTCTTTTCGACCGGAGGGGGAATAGGAATCCCGCCCTTTAACATTCCCCTGGAATTGTCGAATACGGGGAATACGCTTTTAACATCCGGAGTGACGAACTTCAGTACATTGAAAGGTCTTACCCAGGAGGTATCGATAAAGACGTCCTGAAATTTCGTATTCTTGGGAAGGGTGAAGTATATTCTCGCCACCTCACCGTTTCCCTTTGCCAGGGGGGGCTTATTCCCGGACATATCCGCCACCAGACCGATCAAAACAGTTTGTCTGACCGTATCGACCAGCTGGGTTTTCATGTCGAATTCCTCGGTTCGGGTACGACGGAATCTGACCGAATCGCACCGGATGGGGCTGGTCCCGGTTCCAAAGCGAAACGGAATGGTCATGGCAGCCAGTTCCTCATCGTTGAAGACGGATACGGATGCCATGGCTTGATTTCCTTTTTCATCCTGGGACACCACCACCCGGCAGGTATCCGGCTTACCAAAAGTATCCCTCTGGGAAAAAACCGGGGATGAGCACAAGGTCAAACCCACCACCACCATCGCCAATACAAGATAAAAACGCATGTCTCTCATCACTTCCTCCAGTTTAGTTGATAAATGTTATGGTTAGTTATCATTTCATGTTTCATTTGATCTATTTTTCGATAGTCAGTGGTGGACAATGGACGGTTGACAGCTGATGGTTTCAAGCAATCTCCTCCCTCATCGCACAAAATTCCCCGCACATGGTACACTTTTTAAAGTCCTTTCCGATCTCCCCCCTCTTTTCCTTTGCCCTTTGGGGATCCAAACTCAAAGCCACCATCTGCTCCCAGTCGAATTTCTTCCTGGCTTGAGATATAAGATTGTCCTGCTCCTCGGCTTTGGCCACCCCTTTGGCAATATCCGCGGCGTGAGCAGCGATTCTGGAGGCGATGATCCCTTCTCGTACATCTTCCAAACCGGGCAGACCGAGATGCTCCGAAGGGGTGACATAGCAGAGAAAATCCGCTCCCGCGGAAGCTGCTACTGCCCCGCCGATGGCGGAGACGATATGATCATATCCGGGGGCGCAATCTATCACCAGAGGACCGAGGACGTAGAAAGGCGCTCCGTGGCATAGCTTCTTTTCCAAAAGGACATTGGCTTCGATCTCGTGAATGGGTATATGCCCCGGACCCTCCACTATCGCTTGCACCCCGCTCTCCCGGGTCCGGTCGACCAGCTCACCCAATATCAACAGCTCCTCCACCTGAGTGCGATCCGTGGAATCGGCTATGCTTCCGGGCCGCAGGCCGTCACCCAGACTTAGAGCAGCGTTATATTCTTTGGTCAAAGCCAAAAGATCATCGTAGTACTCGTATAGCGGATTCTCCCGATTATTATATTTCATCCATTTGTATAAGAATGACCCTCCCCGACTGACGATACCGGTTACTCTCTTTTTTTGTTCTATAATTGGAAGTGCCCTGCGGGTGAGACCGCAGTGAACCGTGAGGAAATCGACGCCGGTTTTCAGGTGATCCTCGATGACCGAGAACAGAAAATCCTTGGACATTTCCATCATCGACTTGCCATCCTGAGCCAGCTTACAGGCGGTTTCGTAAATCGGGACCGTCCCCACCGGAATGTTCGACTGCTTCAAAATCTCCAGGCGCAGGCTCCTGATATCGCCACCGGTGGAGAGATCCATCACCGTGTCTGCTCCTAATTCCATGGAGAGCTTCAGCTTTTTAATTTCCAGATCGTAATCGATCCGGTCGGGCGAGGTGCCCAGATTCACGTTTATCTTGGTCTTCAAGCCCTTCCCGATCCCGATCGGTTTAGTCTTATGATGTTCTTTGTTTTTCAGGATGACTATGGTCCCTTTCTCCACCCCCTCCTTCACCCGGATATAATCCACCCCTTCATCTTGAGCCACCTTTTGAATGTCCTCTTCCGGTACAGATATTCTCATATTTGATTTCTCGGGCATTACCGAGCTTATATGGTGCGTGTTGTTACTCAATAAGTTCTCGTTACAAGGTTTTTCCATCAGATGGTTGTCCATTAGAATGAGTCCAAAAATGAAATCTTTTAAGCTTAATATAAACTATCGGTTTTGTCAAGTAAATATTTATGTCACACCCCTAGAATCGATGGATGTAAAACAACCATATTCCCATACGGCAGTTGGAGATAAACCGTTGGGAAACAAAAATGGCTTTGTCCCCTCTCCTTTTTTTATCCTATTTAAGGATAATTGAAAGTAATGTTCAATCCATTGATTTTGCTTGACAACGAGACACAATGTATTAAGTTAATTATGCGACCACATAATTAACTGATAACAGAACCGAGAGTATTTATGGATGATTGCCACTCTATCTTGGTTTGTTGATCATTATCCCCTATGATAAGAGGTGACCATGAGAAATTACCTGATGTTTTTGACGATTGGGTTACTGTCATTGGGAACATTTGGTTTAATTTGGGCCGTCTGTCCGGAGCAGCCCAACGACAACGGTATCTGCGATTCTCTGTACGTGGAGATTTATCCGCCGGATCGATGGATAGAGCCAACTCCCAGCCCATATGATTTTGTTCGCTTCCCCATCCTGGTGACGCACGATATTCCCAATCCAGTCGATTCCATTGCTGCTTTCGTGCTGGCATTTTGTTATAGCCACACTAATGCGAACAAGTACTGCAGCTTAAGCTCCTATTGGAATACCATATCTCTGCATGGCTCAAATGCAGAAAGAAGTATCTTCCGACACTTTATCGAGGGACCGGATACCGTAATTCACAACTGGATGATGGATCTGTATGAAGAAGGGAATGGAGAGGAATGGAACGGTTTGATTTTGAACCTGGATGGAACCTCTCATTTCTGGTTTACCGCGATTCCGTCAGGATCGGAGGATAAACGGTTTGGATCGGGAAGCCGGATTCTTTTAGCTACCATGACCTTCAAACTGGAGGATTCTACCACAATTGCCATTGATACTTGTATGTGGCCACCCGGTAGAGCAAACGTCTTTTCCAGATCAGATGCGGTAACCTATATACCCCGGCTGAATATGCCGCATGGTATAAGTATCATGCGTTCAATATGGGGGGATGCCAACGGTGACCAGGTTATCAACATCAGCGATGTTATGTATATGATGAATTATCTGTTCAGACACGGACCTCCCCCGGTCACCTTCGAAGCTGGTGACGCCAATTGTGATAATGACCACGGGATATTGGATGTGGTTTTTCTTGTTAACTATCTTTATAAGAACGGCCCTTCGCCTAACTGTCCTTAAATATTAATAAGATTATGAGATTGAGGTTAATAATATTAGCAATCCTGATTTTGGGAAGGGGGGAATTTGTACTAGCATACTGTCCGGAGCAGCCCAATGATAATGGAATCTGTGACACTCTTTATGCCGTTTACTATGATACGATGAAGATCGATTCACCACCGTGGGAAGCTCATGTTTCCCTGTTAGTAACTCATGACGTACCAGCGCCTGTAGTCGATTCCATTGCCGGATTCCTGATTCCGCTTCGGTTCATGCACACTAACCCCGCGGCCTTTTGCAGCATCCCCTCTTGGAAGAACAGCACCTCTTTTACAGACCCGAACAACAGCATCTTTCGGCACTTCGGAGGGATGCAGAATCGGATGATGAGTTTGTATGAAGAGGGTAATGGAGCAGAGTGGAACGGTATAATATTAGATTTGACCTATCCCTATTTTTTGCTTAACCTGATACCTTATGGTGTGGAGGATCAACGCTGGGGAGAGGGAAGCGGCGTTCTTTTGGCAACCATCACTTTTCTTGTGGAAGATACCATGACCATTCGCATTGACACCACTGTCGTCGGACCTACAGGTATACGCATAGCCTTTTCCAGATCAGACGCTGTTACTTACATACCGAGAGACAACATGCCCTATTATGTGAATATCCGGAACACGGTGCGGGGAGACGCCAACGGTGACCAGGTAATCAACATCAGCGATGTCATGTACATGATTAATTATCTGTTCAGACATGGACATCCCCCGGTTTCCTTCGAAGTTGGTGATGCCAACTGCGATAACGATCACGGGATTCTGGATGTGGTCTGTCTGATCAATTATCTTTATAAAAATGGTCCTGTTCCTCACTGTCCATAAATTTAATGCCCTGTCCCCTTAGAGACTTCGTCTTGACTTTGCTTTAACACAACAGTCATAAGTTTGAACATAAGCTGGGAATTAAATGAATAGCTTTCGCAGACTGAAGTCTGCGGCTACAAAAACCGAAATATAAAAAAGTTTCTAAGGGGAGCGTTCGGGGTGAGGGGGAATAATAAAACCAAAAATTAAAAGCTGAAGTTTTCCGTTATAGGTACATACCTATTCGTTATCCATTGACTCCTTCGCCTCCTCCCATAAAGAATCCAAAAGAGGAAGCCCGGCTTCTTTAAGGGGTATCTTTCTCTTTTTTAACTGCCTTTCAATATAATTAAATCTCTTCACGAATTTGTCGATGGTTCTTCGCAGCGCGAATTCAGGATTGATCTTCAAATGGCGGGCCAAATTCACCCAGGAGAAAAGTATGTCCCCCATCTCATCTTCCACCCGGCTTTTTTTCATCTTCTTTACGGATACTTTCTTGAGCTCATTAATCTCCTCTTCAATTTTCGAAAATACGTCTTGTGTATTTTTCCAGTCGAAATCAACCCGGGAAACCTTCTCCTGAACCCGGTATGCCTTGAGCAGGGCGGGAAGATGCCGCGGGATGCCGGAGAGAACCGATTTGTTCTTTTCCTTTTGCGCGCTTAATTTGATGTGTTCCCAGTTTCGCAAAACCTCTTCAGAGGAGGAAGCTTTTTCCTTTCTGAAAACATGGGGGTGCCTGGTTTTGAGTTTACCATTCAAATGATCTATCACCTCTTGGATGTCGAATCTCCCTCCCTCTTCGGCTATCTGGGCATGAAAGATTATCTGCAGCAGCAGGTCCCCCAACTCCTCCTTCAATCTCGCATCGTCCCCGGCTTCGATGGTGTCCACAACCTCGTATGCTTCTTCGATCAAATAGGGAAGCAGGGATTTGTGGGTTTGTTCCCGATCCCAGGGACACCCGTTTTTAGACCTGAGTTTGGCCATCAACCGGACCAACTCGGGGAAATTATCTTTGCTCTTTTTCATCAAAAGGTATATCTATTTTCTTTTGGGCGTATTCAAAGAACTCATTCGAAATACTTTCCTGAAATACGTGAACTCACGGGGCATACTCGCTCAAAAGTCCCTGCTTTTCGAAAAGCATGACATAAGCTTTCCTTTTGGCGGAGGATCTGTGCCAGGTGTTCTTGGGAACCAAAAACGCTTCTCCGGCTTTCAGGGTGACCGTCTCTTTGTCCATTACCAGCTCGATCCCCCCGGAGATCACGTAAAAGAACTCGTCATAAGGGTGCCGGTGTTTACGGTAATCCCCGTCAAAGAGACCCAAAAAAACATGGAAGCTATCCACGTTCACCAACTGAAAGGGATTAAAAGGCTTTTTTATCTTCTCCGCTTCTTTCAAGACATTGATCTTGGGCATGATTCCCTCCATTCATATGATTTGATTTCTTAGAGTGACATAACTTTTTACGGTGTTTAGTTTTTTGATAATAGCTCGATGAATCGAGCAACTACAGAAAATCGAGCAACTACCGTTTTATTCTCCTTTTACCATATGGGCAATTCTCAAGCAATACGCATTCCCCGCAGAGGGGATTTGCCGCCTTGCAGGTCTTTCTTCCGTGCTCGATTAAATTCAAATGGAATTGATAAACCAACTTTGGGGGAACCAGTCGCTCCAGGATCACCTGAACCCTTGCCGCATCCGCTTTTTCGGGTACCAGCCCCAATCTTTTGGAGACCCTCAAAACGTGCGTGTCTACCGGGAGGGCTGGCCTTTTGAGGGAGAAAAGCAAAACACAGGCGATGGTTTTCTCTCCTACCCCTTTGAATCTTCCAAGATACTCCTTGATCTTTTCCGTCCGCCATCTTTTGAGGAAATCTAAATTCAGGTAGCCTTTCTCTGCGTGAATCTGCCGGAGAATGTCTTTTATCCTTTTGGCTTTGATGTCTGCAAGTCCGCCTGATCTTATCGCACCGGCAATCATACTCGCGTTTGCTCTTCTCACGTTTTCCCAGTCCTTAAATTTTGATCTCAAGCTGGAATATGCCCTATGGCTGTTATGATCGGAGGTGTTCTGCGACAGGATGGTGGCGATCAGCTCGGAAAGCGGATCGGAGTGAACCATCCATTTTTTCTTACCGTATACTTTCTCCAGTTTGGTGGAGATGCTCTTTATATGCCGAGTTGAAGTTGATATCATCTGAACCTATAACCCCATGTGGATGAGGAAACGGAGAGCTTTTAGATTTTGAACTTTGAACGGCAATTTTAATTTCTTCTTCTTGAATTCCGCTTTGTCGTTGTTAGGCACAAACGGATTACGATCACCTAAAAAATGTTCTTTGATAATTATTTAGAATCCACAAATCAGCTTAAGTGCCGGGATGGCGAAATCGACTGCAAAGGCAAAAGATACGATATACATGAGCCAGTGGACCTCCCTTCCCTTTCCGCTAAGCAGTTTGATTAGGGTGAAGGTGATGAATCCAAAGCCGATGCCGTTGGAGATGGAATAGGTCAAGGGCATGACGATCATGATCAGAAACGCGGGGAAGGCCTCGTCGAATTTGTGGAAGGGGAGTTCCTTGACGATGGAGAGCATCAGAAAGCCGACGATGATCAAGGCGGGAGCGGTTGCCTCTTTGGGAACCACCCCGGCCAAGGGGGAAAGAAAGATCGCCAGGAAGAAAAGAATTCCCACCACCACCGCGGTCAAACCCGAACGCCCCCCGGTGGAAATCCCGGCGGCACTCTCGATGTAGGTGGTGACGGAGCTGGCGGAGGAAGCTCCTCCTGCCATTGCTGCCAGCGAATCGACTAAAAGCACCTGCTTGATCCGGGGAAGTTTCCCTTCGGGAGTTAAAAATTTCGCCTCGCTTCCCAAGCCGATCACCGAGCCTAAGGTGTCGAAGAAGTCCGACAGCATGACCGAAAATATCAATATCGTGGCGGTCATTACTCCCAGTTTGGAGAAAGCACCGAAATCAAAATGCCCTATAGTGGAAAAATCGGGCATGGAGAGGATGGACGTCGGGAGCCGGGCTATGTTGGGGGAGGCGAACGCGGTAAGACCGGAGGCATAGTTGATTATAATTGCCAACAAAGTCGAGCCGATGATCCCGATTAAAAGCGCTCCTTTCACCCTGATCTTCATCAGGATGGCGGTTGAAAGCAGGCCAAAGATCGCTACCACCACGGTGAGGTTGTCGAAATTCCCCAGGGTCACCAGGGTGGAATCGCTTTTTTGAACAAATCCCGCCTGCACCAAGCCGATGAAGGCAATGAACAGGCCGATCCCCACCGAAATGGCTTGCTTGAGCGATAGAGGTATGGAGTGCATCACCGCTTCCCTGAAACCGGTGATGACCAGTATGGTAATGATGGTTCCTTCCATCACAATTACCCCCATGGCAGAAGCCCAGGAAAGCCCCATTCCCAAAACCATCTGATAAGCCACGATGGCATTGAGTCCCATGCCAGGAGCCAAGGCAAAAGGATAATTGGTCCAAACCCCCATCAGGATGCACATCACTGCAGCTGCCAGGCAAGTGGCGGTGAGCGAAGCGGAGAATGGAAGGGCTTTACCCGCTAAATCCGGATTACCGAAGAAGCTCAAGAAAAGCGGATTGACGAAGATGATGTACGACATGGTGAGGAAGGTGGTGACTCCCGCCAAAATCTCGGTGCGGACATTGGTTCCCACTTCATCCAAATTAAAAAATCGTTTGAACATAATTCTATATCCCCCGTCGAAGAAAATTATTCTTATGGAAAATCACAATATGCTATGGTTTGTTTCCCATACTTTTTATCGGTCATCAAATCAAATTAGCCATTTTCTCTTTTTTCAAATCCGTTAATATATACTAACCTGTTAGTATCTAATATGTTGTGAGGTTTAGTTTGAGTCGGCAAAAAAGCTGATAAATCGGGCAAAGGATTTGCAAAAGCTTCTCATGTAAAATCAAATTTTGCTCCAAACAAAACGGGGGGGTATAAGGTGAAAGTCAAATTCACTTTAAACATGGAACATCTTACCGTGGCTCCGCACCAGCAAAACCAGAAAGAAGAACAGATCGACCGTCTCATCATCTCCTGGATCAGCGAGGTTTCCGAGGAAGAGGTTTTGAGCATGTCCGGAAAGTGGATTGGCACCAAGGATTTTTTGACCCAGCGGATGACCGACTTGAAGAAAGTGGGTGAATCGAGTTTGACCATTGAACCCGTCGAAGAGTTAAAGGTTTAGCAAATTCAAGGTTCAAAATTCAATATTCAAGATTAAAATCATTAGTTTGAAGGTACAAGAGTTCAAATGTTCAAAGGTTCAATATGCTATTAAATAATTCCGTGTATGAAATTCTTGCAGTACCGATCCAATGGTTTAAGGCGGTGAACGCGCTGGTTTACAGCCATCTTGGTTTTTGGGGCCAACTCGCCTTTGATCTGCTTCTCCTCTATCTGCTCATTACCATTATCCTTAAAGTAACCAAAGTCGTCATCCGATGTGTTCTCTTTGTGGCGCTTCCCTCTTTGGTTCTGTCTTTTGTCTCCTCCTATTTTTTACCTTTCAGCCTCTCCATAATCCTGCCGGTATGCGTTATGCTCATGATTGCAATCAACGTCGCCATGTCTTAGGCATCACGAGAAGTAAAGCAACTTCAGTTAAACTTGTCAATAGAAAAATCTGATCTGTTTTTTTGATACCCCGCACATATCATCGACATTTGGCAGAATAGCAGTGGAAATTGATAATGGCTCTTGCCAAAAACGTTTTCTCTATTATATTATAATTGTCCCAAATCGAGAAAAACAGCTTCGGGCTATGGGAGGTTAAGATGAGAAAGTTCGTAATAATCATTGTTCTTTTGCTTTCCCCTATTTATATCTTGGCGGAAACTCATTACGTTTCCAAGAGCGGTTCGGATGAATATCCTTACAATTCTTGGGCAACCGCAGCTCACGTGATTCAAAATGCGATAAACGCTTCTGATAATGGAGACACTGTAAGGGTGGGTGCGGGAACATATATTGCACATCTTTCTTTGGTTCCCGGTATAGCTTTGATCGGTGCCGGCATGGATTCATGCGTTATAGCTGCATGCGGTACCGTAATTCAAAGAACAGATAGTTGCACCATTGAAGGATTCCATCTTAATGGATGTTCGTGTGGTGATTATTGCATCGGATTTTTTTTAGGCAGCCAATCTAAAATATTCAATAACAAAATATCCTGCTTCACAGATGGGATTCAGTCTGATAAAAGCAACAGCGAGATATCAAATAATATTTTTGTCAACAACTGGGTTCACATATCTCCACATGGTAATAACTGGTTAACCATCAAGGAAAATACTTTTGTCGGCGGAAGTTACGCAATATGGGCAGTTGGTTTCTATCGAACCTTGTTTGTGAAGAATTTTGTTCTAAACACAACCTCTAATGCGATTCATGCAGACTTTGTCGACTCCGTTTTTATTGAAAACAATTTGTTTAAGATTGACAACTCATATGGCGGTATATTCCTATCGAATGCTACAGAAGGATCTTTCCTTACGGTGCCAATAAGGAATAACACCTTTATTGGTGATATTAACCATACTGCGATATGGATTTCCGGATTCGGTAATGAGATAAAAAACAACATAATATGCAGAGCTGGATGTGGAATTAATGCTTCCGGTTATTGTTATTATCACCATGGTTTTCCCATCGACTGCTTCTGGGGTCAACCTCAGGTTTCGTACAACAGTTTATGGAATAATACCAAGGACTACCTCAGCGGCATAGACACTTCCCTCGGTGGGAATATCTATGATGATCCTATGTTTGTAGGTGGTGATGATTATCATCTGCAATATGGCTCTCCCTGCATTGATGCCGGTGATCCCAATATCAAAGACCCGGATTCCTCCAGATCGGATATGGGTTGTTTTGGTGGAATGTGGGGAGAGTCTTACGCATATCAGGATTATCAGCCCAAAATGCCGGATAGCTTGTCAGCCGTATCTGAATCCACCATCATCGTCCTTTCCTGGAAACCAAACACGGAAGCAGATCTTTCTCATTATGTAGTCTATAAGGATTCCATATCCGGATTCATGCCTGATAGTTTCAAAATCACAGCTATTATTCCCAAAAACACTTCAGTTTTTACGGACAGCAGCTTCATTTTGGGAAAGAACTATTATTATCGGGTTTCTGCTTGGGATTTGACCGGGCACGAAAGCGAATATTCGGAAGAACTCAAAGTCAGCGCAACATCGGTAGATGAGTATACAGATGGACAACCTCCGTTGCCCAAAATTTACCAACTCAAACAGAATTATCCTAATCCATTCAACCCCACAACCACAATAATCTATTATCTTCCGGATGTAGGCTATCAACCGGCTGAAGTGGATATAGTCATTTATAACATTTTGGGACAGAGAGTAAGAACGTTGGTAAAGGAAAGGAAGTACCCGGGTGAACATCGAGTGACCTGGGATGGTAAAGATAATGATGGAAACGATATGGCAAGCGGAATATATTTCTACAAGATGACCTTCAGCGGTGTTGATTTATATCCTTTAATAAAACCCAAAAAGATGGTATTGATAAAGTGATACTTCTTTTGAGAATATCACTCTTTTATTCACACGGCGGTAGCCCGCTTTTGAAAAGATAGTTGATCAAATAAACTACATCTCCTATGTTTACTTCTCCATTACAATTGGCGTCACCTGCTGATAAGGGATCGGGAGGCAGGTCATACTTGTATAGATAGTTGATCAGAAATACGATGTCGGCGATATCTATGAGACCGTCTCCATTGGCGTCTCCTGGGGTGTAGGTAAGAGAGTGGCATTTGATCTCGAACATTAGCTCCCAAACCGCCATGGGGCGTTGATATTGGTTGGGGTACCCGCGGGAGAGGTCCTCTATTTCCGGGGGATCTGATTTCCAATCGGAAAACATGTGATCTTCTCCCCAACTTGAAGCAAGGTGGGGTCGGGGGCTATATCCTCCGTCCCTCCAGGCTTCGGGAGTGTTAAACCAGTAAGCCAGATGATCCGCGGCATATACCGGATAGTAGGCGCCGTAGGCGGTATTGAGCGCCTCTTGCTTCAAGCCGGAACGATACATCATAGCCGCCAGGTAGTAAGTGGTTCCCACCCAGTATTCATAAGATTCCCGGTCACCGCTGGGAACGTTCGAACCGTCGGGCATTCTTTCCAATTTAGCACCGAAATTCAGGTTGGGAGCCACGCAGACGTCATATACCTTTTGAAAGTGCGAAGTCATCTTCCAGCGAGGCAAGATGTCGGGGAGACCATATTCCTCGCAATACCGCTGACCGCATAAAGCGTCGCTGAAAACGGCTGTAGTGTAATTGCTTTCGGTATCGATCCGGTAATAAAGTCCGGAGGCATCCCACAGCTGGGCATCCAGATTCCTCTTTGCTGCTTCCAGCCAAGCCTGCACCTCCCCCCTAATTGGTTTGTTCAAAATGGCTGCCATCGTATCCAGCGCTTCCAACGCCCCCACCCAGAACCCGCCGCTGTACATATCCGTCCCCCACATACCCAAGCAATCATGTGCGTTGTCGTACCCGCGAGCATCGGGCAGCGAATCCTTGGGCTCGATCTCACAATCGTAACTCTTCATGAAATGATAGGTGTTCTCCATGGCGGGCCAAACGTAGTTCAAAAAGTCAATATCATTGGATAGTAAGAAATATCTCCAGCATTGTTGTATGAACTTGGTGGAATTGTCGGTTAAAACGTGAATGTGACCACTGTCGCAGGGAGCTGGTCGGTTCTCGTAACCGTGCGGGCTGAGGATAAAGAACGGATCTCCTAAATCGCAAGCCCCTCCGCTGAAATCCCTGGGCGCTCCGATCTCCGGTGAAGTCTGATAGGGAACCGTGGGATTGCATCGGTCATAGTATAGAACAAAATCGGCGTGACATCTCAAAAGGTCTCTTTCCATTTCGGGCCAGAGCTTGGCAAAAACGATGGAACTATAATGACCCACGTTGATATTACCGGATAAAGTGTAGGCCTGGGATTCCATGATGAAATTCTTGTGATCCTCCGGATGCAGACCCATGAATTCCTCTGAATGCCCGGACCTTAAACCCGACTCCCAAAAGGACCCGCCGAACTGGTTATAATAAAGCTCGTTGAAAGCTGCGCAGATAAGCCAATTCGGATATCTGGCATCATTGATAAATTCCGACATCCAGTCTTCGATTTGTGCTTTCCAATCGGGATAGTTTTGGAGGGCGTCCTTTGCTATCTCAAAGGAATTATCGCTTAGGGTATCGAAATACTCACAATACCTTTTCCACCACTGGGTGGAATGGCTACCGGAAGTGGTTTTGAATTCTACTACCGGGAAATCCCAGGAAAGGACCAGAGGGACTACCATATCCGCTCCGGGAGCCAACATCACCTTTACCGCAATAGCAGTGGCGGAATCAAGAGAGTTGATGCTGTCCGAAAGAATGCCGTCGTCGGCAAACTGACTCCAGACGTCCGCTCCGTCTCCCCCCTTATTCCAGCTGGTATAGGAGACCGTCGTATTTTCCGCGGTTTTTGTGGCAATGCACCATTCGGAATTCTGAGTCTCGACGGTATTGGAGGGGTGATCTGCCTTCATCACCATCCCCACCGCATTCGAATCGGAAACCAGAACGGTTGAAAAACCGGTTCTCACCCGTTTTCCCCCGTTGAAAGGAGGATCGGGCCAGGTGAACATGACCGAAACCTCTACTGTATCCGCAGTCGGATTGGATATCAAAAATTGCCAGACTGCCACGGGATAGGACGTCTCGCGGTAATTTTCGGGTAGGATGGGGCTGAAGAATTCTGCCGATATGTCACATTGAAAACAGTTATAGGTGCACCAACCCATCGGCTGAAGCGCATAATAGGTCCCTTCTCCGGCTGCAAGTTTCTCCCAGCTTGTCATCACCGTATCCCGCGAGAGGCATTTAACCGTCTTTGTTTCCCCCTGTCGTTCGTAAATGTGAAAAGCCGCTTCTTTAAGCCAAGAACCGCTATATTCCCCCACTTCGTCTGCCCAGGGTCCGAAGGAGCCGCTGATATTATACATGAAAGCTCCTGCCCCAAATCCTCCCAGGACTACCCCTCTTTTGGGGCAATTGCTCTGGCAGTAGGTGGGAATGTTCCCGATCGACCTTTGCCATGTTCCCCGCGGAATGTCAAAGGTTTTCCGGGAGTGGATGATCGAAGGGAAAAGCAATAAAGCGAAAAAGAGTATAAGAAAGCAAGACACCCTAACACTGCGATGCATAAAAAACGAGGGCATAAACATGAATCCTTCGATTGTCCGACTTTAAAATTCCTAATATAAATATAAACATTACTCTCAAAAATACAAGCGGAATTTTGTCGTTTCAGTAAGTAAAATCAGGGTCTTCAATGTGACTTTATTGAACAAAAACGATTCAAAATAGTTAAGCGATTGTTGGTTTACTTGTGTTTTAGAGCACTTAAAGTTAAGAACAAGTAAGTTATGCTATCAGGACCTGTTCCGATTTAATACTTGACAAAATGTAATTTGTGCTCTTACATTTCTGCAAGTCATGGAAAATTTAGCTGATGACCAAATCACTGTTCGGGGAAATCATCTTGGCCAGTGCTAAAAATCATGAAAGTTGAACGGTTTGAATTTGTGTCGAAACGGTACTGACATAACGTATTAGACAATATATATGGATCTGATTTCTGACAGAAAACATATCCTGAGGGGGGTCCGGTTATTTGTCCTTTTGACCATTCTCGGGTTTGCAGTGATCTTCTTCTTTACGACCAGCCGGGAGAGCTTGAAGGCTCTTCAATCGCTCAAGGCGGAGTTTTTGCTTTTGGCCTTGCTTATGGTGGGAATGGACCTTTTTCTGGGAGGTTTGCGCATCCATATTTTCTTTACTAAGGAGATATTGAAGAAAGTCCGCTTCATCGACTGCGTCAAAGCCAATTTAACCAATACATTCGTCTCCGCCATCACCCCCGCCAGCACCGGCGGCGGACCGGGTCAATTGTATAGCCTTACTCGCCGGGGGGTTCCCCTCTCCGGCGCCGTATCTGTGACAGCGATAAACTTCTTCTCCACACTTCTCTTTTTTCTTTTGACTTACGTTTTGGTTTTCTTTTTGACCCACCAGGGGATTTTTGCCAAAGGATTGACTTACCTGGTGAGATTCAGCTTTCTTACCTTCTTTGCCGCTTTTTTGGTGATAACCGTCATGCTGATAAAACCCAAGTCACTTCACCTTCTATTCCGCATATTCTCCTTTGTCACCAAAATAATCTGGAGGAAGAATGAAGAAAAAAGGAAAAAGTTTCTGGATAAGATCGAGGATCAGGTAGTTCAATTGAGATTCTATCTGCAACATTTTTTCCACAAACAAAAACTCACGCTGTTTTTCAGTTTTATACTTACAGTTATGATCTATTTCAACAAGTACCTGATGGCTTACGTGATCATAAAGGGTTTGGGGTTGAATGTGAATTTTCTACACGTAATGTATCTTCAGATCATCCAATTCTTTATTTTGTACTTCTCCCCCACTCCCGGAGCCTCAGGCATTGCCGAAATAAGCTCAGTCTCTCTGATGTCTACGCTCATGCCTAAAGCATACCTCCCTGTTTTTGCCATCCTGTGGAGGATCTTCAGCAACCATCTGGGAGTGGCTTTGGGGGGATGGGTTACGCTTAAGGATTTAGACCAGCATTTCAAAGAGAAACAGAAGAAATTGGAGGAAATAGCAAAAGAAGCTCAAGTTGCAAGTCCCTGAGTAAAATTTCTTGAACTCACCCCCTTTGTTCCCCTTCAGGGTGATTCCCTTTCCTTCGACCCTGAGGTCTCACTTCGTGCTGAGCGCACTCAGCGCGTAGCAGAACCGAAGGTCAGGGAGAACCCCTCTCTTAAAAAGAAAGGGGGATAGGGATGGGTTATATAGAATCAGGAGAAAAGCTCCAGACACAACTTAAAAGAGGAAAACATGGTTAAACGTTACATTATTTTATTATTGAGCGTAGCTTTTTCGATAGTGCCTTCAATAATCCATGCCAATACCTGGTATGTGGTCGACTGGAAGGATGGAGTGGTCGGATTGGGTACCAGGGACGAACCTTTCCGCGATCTGCAGGTCGCCTTGGATTATGCATTTGATCAGGACAGAATTATGATATTGCCAGGAACCTATGAAGCCCGACCGGATTCTTATCCAGAAGATTTATGCGGAAACTGCCAGGAACATAAAACCTACGTCAAAGCCACGCGGGGATTTCTCATTAAGGATAAAGCCCTGGAGATCGTCGGGAGCGGGGCGGATAAAACCATCCTCGTGACCAAGGCTGGATATGGTGTTTTATTCGATCACAGTCGTGGATCGACAATTAGAGATTTGACAATCACCGGTGGGATTCGCGACCCAGATGGTAACGCCACCGATGCCGGAGTGGTGGCGAAGTTTTCCTCGGTGACAATCAAAAACGTGCAGATAAGCGGCAACACCCATCAACTCGAAGGAGTGGTGGTGGGGATCGGCGGGATCTTCGGAAGGGAAAATTCGGAGTTATTCATTTCCAACAACGTTATCGAGAAAAATGGCTGGGATGGAATAGCTTTATATCGTGGGGCAAACGCTTATATTGCCGACAATCTCATCTGTGATGGTCGGGGAGCCGGAATCGGCATCACCTGGGATGCCACCGCCATCGTTTACCGCAACCAGATCTCCGGCTACTGGAAGGGAATCGGCACTTTTGGGGATTCCCGGGCAGTGGTGAGGAACAATGCGGTGTATGATAACTTAGGCTGGGGGATCATCGTCACCGGAAATTCCTTCATGGAAGCCTCCAACAATGTGGTGACCAGAAACGGAAACTGCGGGATGGCTCCGTGGAGCGAGACTGCCCATGGCGTTTTCATGAACAATATCGTCACCGAAAACGGCTGGAGAAAGGAATGGGTCTGTCCCTGTGTGGGAATCTGGATGTATGGTAAACCGGAGAATTTCGTGATCTCACACAACGACATCTGGAAAAACAAAGAGGGGAATTACAAGGATATGGAGGACTTGACCGGAAAGGATGGAAATTTGTCGCAGGACCCGCTTTTCGAAAGTCGAACGGATTTTCGTCTTATGCCCCATTCACCCTGTATAAACTCGGGCGATTCCACCTTCACTGATCCGGACGGGAGCAACTCGGATATAGGAATCTACGGGGGACCCGGCGCGCTCCTTGTCAAATAGACTTTATTTATACAATCTTGGATTAGAGAAATCAGTTGAAATAGACTCAATGTGGTCAATGTACAAAATTAGGTTTTAGGTTTCATATTTTGCAGTTTGCAATCTTAAATTTGTATTCAGAATTTCATTCTTCCTTTTTCTGTACATCCAGGCACCCAACAAAAAACCCCGCTTTTGGCGGGGTTTTTTGATTTGCATTCCCTTCCCTGATTAATCTTCAGAAATGGAGACTTTTACCGCTATGCAAACTCCTCCGCGAGGATCGTTATCGCAGAATGAAACCACTCCGCTTTTGACCGCTGCATCGGTGCTGGTGGTATAGGTAAAGCCAGTGGCTTCTCCGTATTCATTGGTATAATCGCTTCCGGTGACGGTTCCCCCCGAAGTATTAGTCTGGTCTGCTACCACCAGATGACCACCCAGTGGATTGCCATACCGGTCTTTTATGATCACCACCACCGGAACCGTGGATCCGTGTGGAATGGTGGATTCTATGTCGATATCGCAGTTTTTGCTGTAGGTTATACCGGTCAGGTAGGTAATGTTGACCGAACTGGATACGAATCCCGACTTGGCGGTGAGGACGTTTATCACCCCGATGCCGTCATCATGGTCCAAATAGGTCATGGAATAATCCTGAGCTAATACTTCACTTACCAACTCAGTTTCGAAAAGGCTGGCGTGGCAGCCATCCGTTGTCGTGCCGGAGGCCACCGCCCCGAATTTCGTCTTCATCTCCACCGGAGTCAGATTGAGCACGAAGTTATCATTTAAATCCAGCACCTCCACCACCACGTCTCCCTTGGAGATTCCGTCGGCCAGAAGAGTATGAGGGTAAGTCAAGAAAGTGACGCTGGCAGGAGGTCCTGACACAATCAAAAGGGTGGAATCCGAGATGATTCCGTTTTCGCCCCAGGTCTCCGCCCAGATGATTGCCCGGCCGTCGTTTCGCGGATCACCGGATAGGTATTTGGAATAAGCGCAACCCTGCTTGGTCTTGTCGCAGCACTGCACCGATCCCTCTTCGGTTCCAAAATGGACCGAGGTGGAATCGGGTACCGGATTTCCGTAAGCATCCACCACACAGGCGCAAAGATCTGCCTCCACGCAGTTTACATCCCATCCTCTGATATTGCAGGGGGTGACCCCGATGGAGATGTCAGTGGGGGGGCCAGCGCAGATGGTTACCAAGGTGGAGTAGGAAAGGACCGTTCCCATCTTTGCCCGCATCCTCACCGGACCGGACTTGGTGCCGCTGGAAAGCGTGACCACGGCTTCACCCTGTGTGTTGGTGTTAATAGTAACCGAATCCGAAGCCACACCATCCAACTCCTCTCCTCCATCCGGACCGTTTATAATGTAAAACTCCACCGGGAAATCGGCTCCCACCCGGTTGCCATTATCGTCATAACAGACCGCTCTTATCTGGGTGGCTTCCACCCCCCCGGTCCCTCTCACCTGAATTCTGGCTTCATCCGGGGTCAAGACAATATATGCCACACTGTCGGTGGGAACCAAAAGCATACTGGCATCGGCCTGCAGGAAGTTTCCTTCCGGTTCGGCGGTGACTTTTATGTAACAGGTTCCGGTACGAAGTCCCGCCATGTAGGTGACGGTAACCTCTCCGTTTTGAGTGAGAGCAAAAGCGGGAATGTAACCTATAGGATTCCACTTATAGTCCTGGTTGGTATCGAACTTGAGCTCGTCGATTCCCGTCGTATAATAACCATCCTGATCGGCATCTTCGAACTTCTCGCCTGCAGCAAACTTCACCACGGTGCCGTTTGGCGCCGTATTCCCCAGCGAGTCGCTCACCGTTACCGTAATCTGACTGGAAGAGATTCCATCCGCAGGAAGCCAGGAGGGGGTTAGTTGAATCTGCAGAGGTTTGGCTGCTTCACCGGAGGTCACGATGTCCACCTGAATCGTCCGCGAAACGGTACCTGCCACGTTGACTTGTATGGTGGCGGTGCCGAAATCGGTGGCGGTAAAGATTGCTGCGGCGGAACCATTGGCATCGGTAGTATCCACCGAAGGGGTACAATAACCGATGGTTCCGGGAGTCACCGAGAAGGCGACCTGAGCACCGGAAACCGGACGATCGGCATCGTCCTCCACCGACACATCCACCACCGCAGTCTGTCCTTTTTGGACTTCGGCAGGAATAACGGAAAGTGACTTGATAGTTACCACTGTTTCGCTATCTCTGGTGGATTTTTCAGAACATCCCAAAAACAAAAGCGAAAACAGACCCACTCCCCATACCAGACAATAAATAAAACGGGAAAAGCATTTCTTTTCCATGGTAATCTCCCTTTTACCCTAAGAAGTTAAACGATTAAATATCCTATCATATCCCATTGCTTCAAATGCTTCGGTTCTAAAAATTGGTATCGGCAAAATTCCTCAATAATTTAGAGATTGGAATCTTTTAATTAGACATGCAACCATATCATTACCCTTCAGAATGGGCATCTTTGATGACCAAAAATCACCCAGATCATTGAACCTTTGCTTGCAAAGAGGGAGCCAGAGGAGTAAAGAATTGATTTATGAATCTACAACGGGTAAGGGACGGAAGAAATTGCTCTAGTTTTATAGAAACTGGGATAAAGTTGACTTCTTCATCTTAACAAAGTCAAAGTGAGGAAATCGGGCAGACGGTAAAAAAATCAGCGGAAGAAGGTTTTTTAAACTGTCCCTTCCGCTGATTATTAAACCTGGTTTAAACTTTATATGCGCTTACAGCATCTGTTCTTATCCCGAACAGGGTGCCGATCCGGATTTGTAAAGATAATTCACCAAAAATACCACATCTCCTATATCCACCAAAGAGTCCAGATTTACGTCTCCCAGCTCAGGTGGGTTCGGCGCCGGACCGCCTTTGTACAGATAGTTGATCAGATATACCAGATCCCCCACGTCTATCACCGCATCCTGATTTGCATCCCCGCAGGCATAGGAGACGTCCACCTCCTTCTGTTTGGGGATGTAATTCTGTTTGGTGACGGTTACGTACATGGTCCCGGATGAAGATGGGGAGGGGGTGAGAGTGACATCTCCATCGGCATTGGTATAAGCCGTCAGGTAGATCTCATTGGCTTTCCATAGGCAGACATAAGCTTGATTTACCGGAGCTTTGCCCGTGGCGTTCTCCACGTGAACCGGGAAGGATGAGCTTCCCATGGGAACGGTGACAGGACAGGCAACCGTGAAACTATCCAGGGAATCGGTCCAAATTGGCATCTCCGGCTCGCCCAAAAGAATAAATTCCCACTCACAATGTTTCATGTAATTGTCCGTATGGGCGAAATGATGTTTGGCGTCTGCCAAGGCCTGACCCAGGTGGTACATATTACGGCTGAACAAGCTGATCCACCATTCCCGGTCCAGAGTGCCGGAAAGGCTAATGGGCTGCCCTGCATAATACAAGCCGTTGCGGGTGTTGCCGTTGAAAGCCACGCCGGCTTGGTTGGGATTATAAACGACAAAATGCTCTGCAATGCAATCGTTGGCATCCAAATGGTTAGGTTGACAGCCGAGGGAAACTATTATGGACAACTGGTTATCGTTGGTCAGCGCGTCAACGTCTGCGTTAAAGATATCCCAGCCATGACGCCAATCGCCTGTTCCCAATACGTCGATATTGGAATGATCGGCATGATTCACCAAGTTTTGCCCCGCATTGAGAGCGGTAATAGTGGCGTTTCTGTGGTTGGTGGTATGGCTGTCGTAGACTTTGGTTAAGTTAAACTGCGCCGGAATATACGTGTCGATATTCTCCTTTAGCAGCTCCTCCCGGGTGGAGGCATCCACATCCATTCCGATGAGAAGAACATCCAAAGAAAAGTTTGTCCGGGGAGGATCTTTCTCGTATTTCAACACCTTGTTTACGAAGGTGGTGACCTCAGTGGTGCTTCCCGCGGAGACTCTTCCCACGAAAACCTCGTTGGTCCAGTCGTTGTCGTAGTCGGAGTAATATTGATCGCTGGGAGTGTTTTCGGAGTAATACAAGCGGTAAGCAAACGGGACAGTTTCGTTTTCTCCACCGATGAGGAAATAGGTGGTTCCCCAGTTGGTTGCAGCATCCATGATGAAGGCGCGGACCTTCTGGGTATCTGCTCCAGTGTAGTTGGTATAAATCCAAGAGGTGGTGATAACCGTATCCTTTACCCCTTTCTGGCTGTGCCAATCAATCAAAGGCTGAAAGTAGGAGGCGAAAGTAGAGGAAGTTATGATCACATGGGCAAAGGGTCCTCCCGGAGGTATCATGCTGGTGCCCATTTTTAAACTGCTAACCAGTTGAACCGCTTCGGGATTTTTCACCATCCCCTTGACCATCTGTTCGTAAGTTCTCCTGTCGTTTTCCGAGACATTGGGGGAAAGATAATCCCCGCATTCATATCCATCCACCCCGTTGATTTCGATGGTGAAGGAGACACAATAGGTCAGCCGTTTTTGGCTGGGAA